>Ga0070738_10000909_pt1 | contig 71555 bp, 77 predicted proteins | sample Coa_R2_2_FD_66446 | JGI IMG/M metagenome (GOLD analysis project Ga0070738, IMG submission 66446) | Surface soil microbial communities from Centralia Pennsylvania, which are recovering from an underground coalmine fire - Coalmine... | ecosystem: Environmental > Terrestrial > Soil > Unclassified ...
CCAGCAGCAGACCGGTCAGGATGCCGTCGCCGGTGGTGGCTCGCCGGCGGAACACGAGGTGGCCGGACTGCTCGCCCCCGAGGGCCAAGCCCTGGGCGTCGAGGGCGGCGAGCACGTGGCGGTCGCCGACCGGGGTCTCGTGGACGGCGATGCCCCGCTCGGCCATGGCCAGGCGGAAGCCGAGGTTGGTCATCACGGTCACCACCACGGTGTCGGCCGTGAGCTCGCCGCGAGAGGCGAGATCGGTCGCGAAGAGGGCGAGCAGCACGTCGCCGTCGACCGGCTGGCCGGTGGCGTCGACCGCCACCAGCCGGTCGGCGTCGCCGTCGACGGCCAGGCCGAGGTCGGCCCGCTCCGCCACCACCCGGCGGGCCAGCTCGGCCGGCTGGGTGGAGCCGCAGCGGTCGTTGATGTTGGCGCCGTCCGGAGCACACGCGATGGCGGTCACCTCGGCGCCGAGATCCTGGAGCACGCCGGGAGCCACGGCGGTGGCAGCGCCGTTGGCACAGTCGACCACGACCCGCAACCCGTCGAGCCGTCGCCCCTCCAGCTGGCGCTCGAGGAAGGCGCGGTACTCGGGCACGCCCGCTGGGTCGGCGGCCACCAGGCCCACACCCCGCCCGGTGGGGCGTGCCGGGGGCCGCTCGGGGTCTTCGACGATCGAGGCGAGCTCCTCTTCGACGGCCTGCTCGACCTCGACCGCCAGCTTGGTTCCGAGGTCGCTGAACAGCTTGATGCCGTTGTCCTCGAAGGGGTTGTGCGAGGCCGACACCATGGCGCCGGGCACCCGGCGTGCGGCCGCGAGCATGGCCACGCCCGGGGTGGGGATCACACCCAGGTCGAGCACGTCGGCGCCCTCGGCAGCCAGGCCTGCCGACAGGGCCGCCTGCAGGAAGGGTCCCGATCGGCGCGTGTCGCGCCCTACGAGGAAGGCGGGGGCGGACAGGACCCGAGCCGCCGCCCGCCCCAACGCCAGGGCCACCTCGGCCGTCAGGTCGGCGTTGGCCACTCCCCGCACGCCATCGGTGCCGAACCGGGCCGGTGCCACTCCCCGGCTACCGCTTGGAGTACTGCGGGGCCTTGCGGGCCTTCTTCAGCCCGTACTTCTTGCTCTCCTTCTCGCGGGCGTCGCGGGTGAGCAAGCCCGAGCGCTTGAGTGAGGTGCGCAGCTCGGGGTCGAGCACGCACAGGCCGCGTGCGATCCCGAGGCGGAGCGCTCCCGCCTGGCCCGACATGCCGCCGCCGTCGATGGTGGCGTCGATGTCGTAGGCCTCGAGCGTGCTCGTCACCCGCAGGGGCTCGGTGACGAGCATCCGGTGCGTGGCCGAGGAGAAGTACTCCTCGAAGGGGCGGCGGTTGACCGTGATCGAACCCTGGCCGGTACGGAACCGGACGCGGGCGACGGCCTGCTTGCGGCGGCCTGTGGTCTGGGACAGCGGTGCGGGCAACGGGGTGCTCCTCGGATCTGCTCAGGAAGGACGCCGCGCCGACGCCAGGTCGAGCGGCTGGGGCCGCTGGGCGGCATGGGGATGCTCCTCGCCGGCGTAGACCTTCAGCTTGGCCAGCTGGCGACGTCCGAGCACCGTGCGGGGCAGCATCCCGCGCACCGCCCGGCGGACGAGCTCCTCGGGCCTCGTGGCAAGGAGCTCGGCGTAGCTCCGGCGGCGGAGCCCGCCCGGGTAGCCGCTGTGGCGGTACGCGAACTTGCCGGCTGCCTTGCCGGAGGTGAGAACCACCTTGGCTGCGTTGACGACCACCACGTGGTCGCCGGTGTCGGCGTGGGGGGCGAAGAAGGGACGGTGCTTGCCGCGCAGCACCTGCGCCACCTCGCTGGCCAGCCGGCCCAGCACCAGCCCGTCGGCGTCCACCAGGTGCCAGGCACGCTCGATCTCGTTGGCTTTCGGTGCGTACGTGCGCACGGGGTGGGTCCTCCACGACTGGGGGCCGGCGCCCCGCCGGAGCGGGCGGTGGCGGGCTCGGACGAGGCCGAGGGGGAATTGTACGGCTCGCAGGCCCGCAGCGGCAAGGCGGCCGGCGCGTGCGGCTTGCGGCGGCGGCTACGGGGCGTAGGCCACGTCGACCAGGCAGAGCCCGTGGGGCGGCGCCGGAGCGGGCGCGCCGGCCCGTGTGGCCGACCGCAGCAGGGCGACGAGGTCGGCGACGTTGCGGCGGCCCCGCCCCACGTCGACGCACGCCGACACCAACGAGCGCACCATCTGGTGGCAGAACGCGTCAGCCGTGATGTCGAAGCGAAGCAAAAGGCCCGTGCCCTCCCCGCCGACCTCGGGGCCGGTCGCGGCCGACCAGGTCGCATCGTGCACGTGGCGCTCGAGCGGCACGTCGGGACCTGCGCCCCGCGCCCGGCGGCAGAAGGAGCGGAAGTCGTGGCCCCCGATCACGGCGTCGGCAGCGGCCGCCATGGCGCGCAGGTCCAGGGCGTCGGGCACGTGCCACGCGACCGGCGAGAGGAGCGGGTCGGGCACCGGGGCGTTCCAGACCAGGTACCGGTAGTGGCGGGCCACGGCCGACCGCCGCGCGTCGAAGCCAGGCTGTGCCGGGTCGGCCCGGCGGAGGACGACAGCGGGTGCGAGCTGCCGGTTCACCAGGCGCACGAGGTCCGCGCCGGACATGGGGCGGGCCCCGCCCCCAGCCCGGCGGTCGCGCACCTCGGGGAGCGGCTCGGGCAGGTCGACGTGGACGACCTGGCCTCGGGCGTGCACGCCCGCGTCGGTCCGGCCGGCGCACACCAGACGGAGCGGCTCGGCGGCCCGGGTGGCGCGGGCGAGCGCCCCAGCGAGGGCCCCGGCCACCGTGGGCACGCCGGGCTGGTCGGCGAAGCCGTGGAACCCCCGGCCGTCGTAGGCGACGAGGAGGCGCCAGCGCACGGCGCCGGGTTCAGACCAGCTCGATGCGGGCCATGGGGGCGTTGTCACCCGGACGGGGGCCCAGCTTCAAGATGCGGGTGTAGCCGCCAGGGCGCTCCGCGTAGCGGGGACCGATCTCCTCGAACAGCTTGTGCGCCATGTCGCGGTCACGGATCAGGGCCACCACCTGGCGGTGGCGGTGCACCCCGCCCTTGCGGGCGGCCGTGATGCAGCGCTCCGCCACCGGGCGCAGCGCCTTGGCCTTGGCCTCGGTCGTGACGAGCGCTTCGGCGGCGATGAGCGACGCCACCAGGTTGCCGAGCATCGCCTTCTGGTGGGCGGCGTCGCCGCCCAGCCGTCGGCCCCGCTTGGGTGTCCCCTGCACCGCTCAGTCCCTCGTCCGCAGCGAGAGGCCCCGCTCGTCGAGGCGCTGGAGCACCTCGTCGAGGGACTTCTGGCCGAAGTTCGTGATGCTGAGCAGGTCGTCGGCGGTGCGTTCCACCAGCTCGCCGATCGTGTTGATCTGCGCCCGCTTGAGGCAGTTGCGCGGCCGCTCCGACAGGTCGAGGTCCTCGATCCGCAGGTCGAGGTCCGGCGACCCCCCCATGGTCAACCCGGTCTCGCCAAGCTCGAGACCCTGAGGAGCGTCCTCGAGGTCGGCCACCAGGCTCACGAGGGTGCGCAGCGTGTCGCCCGCCGAGGCCAGGGCCTGCCGGGGCGACACCGTCCCGTCGGTCTCGATGTCGAGCACGAGCCGGTCGTAGTCGGTCGACTGCTCGACCCGGACCGGCTCGATGGCGTAGGTGACGCGGCGCACCGGCGAGAAGATCGAGTCGACCGGGATGACCCCGATCGTGGGCGACCGGTTGCTCCGGTCTGCCGACACGTACCCCCGGCCGCGCTCGACGGTCACGTCGAAGGCCAGGCGGCCCCTCTCGTTGAGCGAGGCGAGGTGCAGGTCCGGGTTGAGGATCTCGACGTCGGGGGTGAGCTGCAGGTCGGCCGCCGTGGCCTCGCCCGGGCCCCGCTTGTCGAGACGCAGGGTCACGGGCTCGTCGACGTGCACCCGGACGAGGAGGTCCTTCAGGTTCAAGATGATGTCGGTGACGTCCTCCTTCACCCCGGGGATGGTGGTGAACTCGTGCAGGGCGTCGTCGAAGCGGACCTGGGTCACAGCCGCCCCGGGGATGGACGACAGCAGGGTCCGGCGCAGCGAATTGCCGAGGGTGTGGCCGAACCCGGGGTCGAGCGGGCCGATGGCGAAGCGCTGGCGGTTGTCGAGCTCCTCGTCGACGGCCTCGACCGTGGGTCGCTGGATGATGAGCATGGCGGCTCCTGTGGTGGTGCTGGGTCGGGTCGATCGGTGGGCGGGCGCGGCCGGGCGGGCCCTGCCTCGCCCGCGAGGTGGCTACTTGGAGTACAGCTCCACGATGAGCTGCTCCTGCACGGGCTCGTCGATGTGCTCACGGAGGGGTGGGTTGCGAACCTCCACTTCGAACCCCGAGTCGCCGGCGCCGAGCCACGGCGGCACCTGGCGGTCCAGGGTGTCCATGTTGCGCCGGACGTGGAAGATCTCGCGTGCCGCCTGGCGGAGGCCGATCCGGTCTCCCTGGCGCACCCGGTAGCTCGGGATGGTGACCCGCTTGCCGTTCACCGTGACGTGGCCGTGGCGCACGAACTGCCGGGCCTGGCGCCGGCTGGCCCCCCAGCCGGCCCTGAACACGATGTTGTCGAGCCGCAGCTCGAGGTTGCGCAGGAGGTTCTCGCCCGTGATGCCCGGCTGGCGGCTGGCCTCCTCGTAGAGGTTCCGGAACTGCCGCTCGAGCAGGCCGTAGATGCGGCGGGCCTTCTGCTTCTCGCGCAACTGGGCCAGGTACTCCGAGCCCTGGCGCATCCGGTCGCGCCCGTGCTCGCCCGGGGGGTATGCCCGGCTGTGGCGGTCGGTGACCGCCTCGGAGACGGGGCACTTGAGCGAGTAGCAGCGCTCGCCCTTCAAGAACAGCTTGGTCCGTTCGCGCCGGCAGAGCCGGCAGACCGGTCCGATGTAGCGAGCCATGCTCGGTCCTTCGCTCCTTCGTCCCTCGTCCGCGCTAGACCCGGCGCCGCTTCTTCGGCCGGCAGCCGTTGTGCGGGATCGGCGTGACGTCTTTGATGCCGACGACTTCGATGCCGGTGGCCGCCAGCGAGCGGATCGCGGTCTCGCGGCCCGAGCCCGGGCCCCGGACCAGCACGTCCACCTTGCGCACGCCGTGCTCCATGGCCCGCCGGGCGCACGCCTCGGCCGCCAGCTGGGCGGCAAAAGGCGTCGACTTGCGCGAGCCCTTGAAGCCCACGTTGCCGGCCGACGCCCACGCCAGCACGTTGCCCTCGAGGTCGGCGATGGTGACGATGGTGTTGTTGAAGGAGCTCTTGATGTGGGCCACGCCGTAATTGACGTTCTTGCGCTCGCGGCGGCGGGGGCGGCGGCCGCCCTGCTGCTTGGTCTGCCTGGGCATCTACTTGCGCACCTTCTTCTTGCCGGCAACCGTCTTCTTGGGGCCCTTGCGGGTCCGGGCGTTGGTGTGGGTCCGCTGGCCGTGGACCGGCAGGCCCTTGCGGTGGCGGATGCCCTCGTAGCAGTTGATCTCCATCTTGCGCTTGATGTCCTGGGCCACGTCGCGGCGCAGGTCACCCTCCACCCTCAGGTGGGCGTCGATGTCGTTGCGCAGGCGGATGACCTCCTCGTCGGTCAGGTCGCGCACCCGTGTGTCCGGGTCGACCTGGGTGCGCGCCAGAACCTGGCGCGAGACGGTCGGGCCCACACCGTAGATGTAGGTGAGGGACACCTCCACGCGCTTGTCGCGGGGGATGTCGACGCCGGCGATCCGGGCCATGTTCCGCTCCTCCTAGCCCTGCCGCTGCTTGTGGCGGGGGTTCTCGCAGATCACCACGACGCGCCCGTGGCGGCGGATCACCTTGCACTTCTCGCAGATGGGCTTGACGCTCGGTCGGACCTTCACGTTGTCCTCACTTGTACCGGTAGGTGATGCGGCCCCGGGACAGGTCGTAGGGGGTGATCTCCACCTGGACCTTGTCGCCCGGCAGGATGCGGATGCGGTGCATCCGCATCTTCCCCGAGCTGTGGGCCAACACCTTGTGCCCGTTCTCGAGCTCCACCCTGAACATGGCGTTGGGCAACGGCTCGATCACCGTGCCTTCGAGCACGATGGCGTCTTCCTTGGGCTTGGGCAGGTGAACTCTCCTCGACGTCCCACTTTGCGAGCTGCCGGCAGCGCGGGGGTCGGGCTCCCGCATCGTCGGCCGGGCTCGACCCTCGCACCGCGGCCGGAGCGGGGCGCCCGGTCACCCGGGCAGCGAGCCGAACGAACAGTTTACTCCACCTGGCGCCGAAATCCAGCGGGCCGGCTCGCCCGGCGGCGCCGCGTGCCCGGACCGGCCTCAGGGGAGGGTGAGGACCTCGGGGCCGTCGTCGGTCACGGCCACGGTGTGCTCGAAGTGGGCCGACAGGCTGCCGTCGGCGGTCACCACGCTCCAGTGGTCGTCGAGGACTCTGGTGGCAGCCGACCCGGCGTTCACCATCGGCTCGATGGCGAAGACCATGCCGGGCTTGAGCAGCGGCCCTGGCTTGCCCGGCCAGTAGTTGGGCACCTGGGGCTGCTCGTGCATGGCGGTGCCGATGGCATGGCCCACGTACTCGCGCACCACCGAGTAGCCCGCCGCCTCGGCGACGCGCTGGACGGCCCTGCCGACCTCGTGGAGCCGGTTCCCGGGCCGCAACTGCTCGATCCCGGCCCAGAGGCTGCGCTCGGTCACCTCGACGAGCCGGGCGGCGGCTGGCGAGATCCGGCCGATGGCCATCGTGAAGGCGGCATCCGCGTGGTACCCCTCCACGACGGCCCCGCAGTCCACCGACAAGATGTCGCCCTCGGCCAGCACGTAGTCGCCCGGGATCCCGTGGACCACCACGTCGTTGGGCGAGGCGCAGATGACGGCGGGGAAGCCCCGGTAGCCGAGGAAGTTCGACGTGGCCCCGCGGCGCGCCAGCACCTCGCGGGCGGCGGCGTCGACCTCGGCAGTGGTCACCCCGGGACGGGCGACGGCCCGGGCGACCTCGTGCATCTCGGCCACCACGCGGCCGGCCCGGCGCATCTTGGCCAGCTCGGCGGCGTTGCGCCTCACCCCGGGGGCCCCTCGCTGCGCAAGCCCGGGGGCCTCTCGGTGCGCACCCGGTGCAGCCTGGCCTCCTCCACGGCCTTCACGATGCGCCGCGTCACCACGTCGGGCGCCCCGGACCCGCTCACCCGCGCGAGCAGGCGCCGCGAGGCGTACCACTCGATGAGGGGGGCGGTCTGGCGCTCGTAGAGGTCGAGGCGCGTCCGGATCGCCTCTTCGGTGTCGTCCTCGCGCTGGACCACCTCGCCGCCGCACACGTCGCAGGTCCAGTTGACGAGGGGGGGGCTCGTGACCGAGTAGTTCGTGCCGCAGTCCTCGCACACCCGGCGCGAGGCGAGGCGCCGCAGGACCTGGGCCGTCGGGACCTCGAGGTCGATCACGAGGTCGAGCCGGTCGGGGGCGAGGATGTCGTCGAGCATCTCGGCCTGCAGGAGGGTGCGCGGGCAGCCGTCGAGGATGAACCCCCGTGTCCGGGCATCGCGCTCGGCCAGGCGGTCGCCCACCATCTCCATGATGAGCTCGTCGGAGAGGAGCTCGCCGCGGTCCATGACCGCCTTGGCCCGGAGTCCGAGGGGCGAGCCGGACTTGACGGCGGCGCGCAGCATGTCGCCCGTCGACACGTGAGGGACCACGTAATGGTGCGAGAGGCGGACGCATTGGGTCCCCTTCCCCGCCCCCTGCTTGCCCAGCACCACCAGCCGTACGCCGCGCGCCACCTGCGGCCTACTTGAGGAAGCCCTCGTAGTTGCGCATCATCAGTTGGCTGTCGATCTGGCGCATGGTCTCGAGCGCCACCCCGACGGCGATGAGCAAGGTGGTGCCGTAGAAGGGGAACTGGTTGATGTGCCACAGGGCCATGAGCACCGACGGTACGACGGCCACCGCCGCCAGGAAGATGGCCCCGACCACGGTCACCCGGTTCAGGATATGGGCGAGGTACCGCTCCGTCGGCGGCCCGGGCCTGATGCCGGGGACGAACCCCCCCTGCTTGCGCACGATGTCGGCCTGCTGGTGGGGGTCGAAGACCACGTACACGTAGAAGAACGTGAACAGCAGGATGAAGAGGAAGTAGAGGCCGATGTAGGTCAGGCTCGTGGCCTGCAGGTTGTGGCGGACGAACGACTGGAACGATTGCCAGGGGATGACGTTGGACAAAAGGACCGGTATGTAGAGGATCGAGCTGGCGAAGATGATCGGGATCACCCCGGCCTGGTTGACCTTGAGGGGGATGTAGGTCGTCTGGCCGCCGTAGGTCCGCCGGCCCACCACTCGCTTGGCGAAGGTGACGGGGATCCGACGCTGGCCCTGGTCGAAGAAGACGATCGCGACGAGCAGCACCACCGACACGGCGATGATGATGGCGAACTTGAGGTTGCCCCCTTCGGCCAGGATGGCCCGCCCACCCGATGGGATCCCGGCCACGACGTTGGCGAAGATCAGGATGGACATCCCCTGGCCGATCCCCCGCTGGGTGATCAGCTCCGCCAGCCACATCACGAAGGCCGTGCCCGCCGTCAGGCACAGCACCATGAGCATGGCGAGGGGGATGGAGAACTTCGGGATCAGGTCGATGTTGACCCCGAGGAGGGCCGAGTCGTGGCCGTGGAAGGCGTAGACGAGACCCGTGGACTGCATGAGGGCCAGGGCGATCGTGAGGTAACGGGTCGCCTGGGTGATGCGCTTCTGGCCCACCGCTCCCTGCTCGCGCCACTCCTCGAGCTTGGGGATGACGGTGGTGAGGAGCTGGATGATGATCGAGCTCGTGATGTAGGGCATCACGCCGAGCCCGAAGATGGCGAGGCGGACCAGGGCGCCTCCCGAGAAGAGGTTGAGGAACCCGAGGACGCCCGTCTTGCCCGCCGAGCTCTGCAGCCGCTGGAGGGCCGACCAGCTCACCCCGGGGACGGGCACGTTGGCCCCAGCCTGGTAGAGGGCGATGATCGCCAGGGTGAACAGGACCTTGTTGCGGAGGTCCGGGACCTTGAAGATGTTCCCCAGCCTCGAAAGCATCCGGTTCTCCTAGGGGCGCACGCCGGTCGCCGGCCGATTGCGGCCCACTACCGGTTGGTGAGGGCGTTCCCCCGAGCCGGGGGCCGTCCACCGCCGAAGGGTGGCGCCACTCGCTCGACGCTACCGCCCGCAGCGGTGATGGCGGCCTCGGCCGACGCGGAGAAGGCGTGCGCCGACACGCGCACAGCGCGGTCCACCGCGCCGCGACCGAGCACCTTGACCAGGGCCCCCCGCCGTGCCAGCCCTGCGTTCACCATGGTGTCGATCGTGACCTCGTCGGCCCCGAGCGCCAACAGGGCGTCGAGGTTGACCGGCGTGTAGGCGACGCGGAAGGGGTTGGCGAACCCGCGCAGCTTGGGGATCCGCTGCATCAGCGGCAGTTGCCCGCCCTCGAAGCCGAGGGGGATCTGCCCCCGGGCCCGCTGGCCCTTCGTGCCCCGCCCGGCGGTCTTGCCACCCTTGCCGGCGATACCCCGCCCGACGCGGCGCCGGGCACGGGCCGCGCCCGCGGGCGGCCGCAGCTCGTGGAGCTTCACGACGGCACCTCCTGTGGCCCGGGTCCCTCGACTTCTGGGCCGGGTCCCTCGACGCCGACCTCCTCGACGGTCAGCAGGTGGCGCACCCGGTCGATCATGCCGCGGATCTCCGGTCGGTCGGCCAGCACGTTGGTCTGCCCGATCCCACGCAGCCCGAGCGCCCGCAAGGTGCCGCGGTGCTTGGGCTTGGTGCCGATGGCCGAGCGGACCTGGGTGACCCGCAGCCGGCCCCCAGCTCCCACGCCCTCCGACGCGGCCCGTGCCACGGTTACCTCCCCTCCGCCGCGAAGAGCTCGGTCTCCCGGCGCCGCTCGCGGAACGCCCGCAGCACGCCGCCCGGGGTGATCTCGTCGGCCTGCTTGCCCCGGAGGGACGCCAGCTCGTCCGGGCGGCGGAGCGCCCTGAGGCCGGCGATGGTGGCGTGGGCCACGTTGATGCCGTTGGAGGAGCCGAGCGACTTGGCGAGCACGTCCCTGATGCCGGCCATCTCGAGGATGGAACGCGCCGCTCCCCCGGCGATCACGCCCGTGCCCGGGGCAGCCGGCTTGAGGAGCACCCGGCCGGCACCGCTCTCGCCGATCACCGGGTGGGTGATGGTCGAGCCGGCGAGGGGCACCTCGAAGACGTTCTTGCGCGCCTCTTCGATCCCCTTCTGGACCGCCAGGCCGGCCTCCTTGGCCTTGCCGTAGCCGAGGCCGACGCGGCCGTTGCCGTCGCCCACGACCATGAGGGCGGCGAAGGAGAAGCGCCGGCCGCCCTTCACCACCTTGGCCACCCGGTTGACCCGGATGGTCCGCTCCTCGTACTGGGCCTCGGGAGGCATCAGAATTCCAGTCCTTCCTGGCGCGCCGCCTCGGCGAGGGCAGCAACCCGGCCGTGGTAGACGAAGCCGCCGCGGTCGAAGACCACCCGGGCCACCCCTGCCGCCCTGGCCCGGGTGGCGAGCAGGCGGCCCACCGCCTCGGCGCCCGACACGTTACCCCCGCCCTGCCGGCCCAACGACTCGCGCAGCTGGGGCTCGACAGTCGAGGCGGCAGCCAGGGTACGCCCGGCCACGTCGTCGATGAGCTGGGCCGAGATGTGCCGGTTCGACCGGCTGACGGCCAGCCGGGGCCGCTCGGCGGTACCCGCCACCTTTGCCCGCACCCGCGCGTGGCGGCGGAGGCGCAGGGCGCGCTTGCGCCCACTGGCAGCGCCCATCACTTCCCTGCCTTCCCGGCCTTGCGGAGGACCCGCTCGCCCGCGTAGCGGACCCCCTTGCCCTTGTAGGGCTCGGGCTTTCGGATCTTGCGGATGTCCGCCGCCACCTGGCCCACCCTCTCCTTGTCGATCCCTTTGACCACGATCCGCGTCGGCGAGGGGACCTCGAAGGTGATCCCGTCTGGCGCAGCCACCTCCACCGGGTGGGAGAAACCGAGAGCGAGCTCGAGCGCCTCGGGGCCCCGAGCGGTGGCCCGGTAGCCCACGCCCACGATCTCGAGCTCCTTTGTGAACCCCTGGCTGACGCCCGTCACCATGTTGGCCACGAGCGACCGGGTGAGCCCGTGGAGCTCGCGGTGGCGGCGGTCGTCGTCGCGGCGCGCCACCACGAGGGCCTCACCCTCGCGGGCCACGGTGATCCCCTCTGGGACGCGACGCCGCAGCGTCCCCTGAGGGCCGGCGACGACGACCGAGCCGTCGGCCACGTCGACGGTCACGCCCGCCGGAACCGGGATGGGTGACCGCCCGACCCGCGACATCAGCGACCACCTCCCGCGAGCGCCGCGTTGGCCAACGGCACCACCTTGGCAACGAGCGGCACCTCGGCAACGGTGTCACCACACATGGCACAGCACCTCCCCGCCGAGGTGGCGCCGGCGGGCCTCGCGGTCGGTCATGAGGCCGTGGCTCGTGGACACCACCGCCACGCCCAGTCCGCCGAGGACGCGGGGGATCCGGTCGGCCCGGGCGTAGATCCGCAGGCCGGGCTTGGACACCCGCGAGATGCCACCGATGGTCCTGGTGCGGTCAGGGGCGTACTTCATGGTGATCTCGAGGGTCGAGCCCGGCTTGCCCGGCTCCCGGGTCACCTTGTAGCCGGCGATGAAGCCCTCGCGCTCCAAGATCGCGGCGAGCGCCTCTTTGAGCTTGGACCCCGGCATGGTGACGGTGTCGCTCTGGGCCGAGTTCGCGTTGCGGATCCTGGTCAGCATGTCCGCGATCGGGTCGGTCATGGTCATGGCCGCTCTCCTACCAACTCGCCTTCGTCACCCCTGGCACCTCGCCGGCGTGCACCATCGTGCGCAAGCAGATCCGGCAGAGGCCGAACTTGCGGTAGACGGCCTTGGGGCGGCCGCACCGCCGGCACCGGGTGTACGCACGGACCTTGAACTTGGGCGTGCGCTGCTGCTTCTGGATCAGCGCCTTCTTGGCCATGGTGCTATCGAGTCTCCTGTCGGAAGGGGAAGCCGAACGCGCGGAGCAGGGCCCGGCCCTCCTCGTCGTTGCGGGCAGTGGTGACGATGGTGATGTCCATGCCGCGGACCGCGTCGACGCGGTCGTAGTCGACCTCGGGGAAGATCAACTGCTCGTTGACCCCGAAGGTGTAGTTGCCGCGGCCGTCGAAGGAGCGGGGTGACAACCCACGGAAGTCACGGATCCGGGGAATGGCGAGGCTGACCAGGCGGTCGAAGAACTCCCAGGCGCGATCTCCCCGCATGGTGACCTTGACCCCGATCGCCTGGCCGGCGCGCAGCTTGAACCCGGCGATCGAGCGCCGGGCCCTGGTCACCACGGGCTTCTGGCCCGAGATGACCTGCAGGTCGCGCTGGGCCCCCTCGATGAGGGACGGCTGCTGGGCCCCTCGCCCGACGCCCATGTTGACGACGATCGCAGACAGGCGGGGCACCTGCATCACGTTGGCCAGTCCCAGCTCCTGGCGGAGCTGCTCGCGCACCTCGGTGCGGTACCGCTCCTTCAAGCGCGGTCGGGTCGTCGTGACCGCGGCGCTCACAGGTCGCCCCCGCACTTGCGGCAGACGCGCACCTTGCGGCCCGCCTCGTCGAACCGAACGCCGATGCGGGTGGCGCGCCCGCAGGCAGCGCACACGACGGACACGGCCGAGGCCGGCAGAGGCATGAACTTGTCGATGATCCCGCCCTGGGTAGTGGCCCGGGTCGGCTTCATGTGCCGCTTGGCCACGTTCACCCCTTCGAGGACCACCTTGCCCTCCTCGGGCAGCACCCGGACCACCTCGGCCCGGTGCCCGCGGTACTTGCCCGAGCGCACCTGCACCCGGTCACCCCTGCGGATCCGCATCACAGCACCTCCGGGGCAAGCGACACGATGCGCATGAACTTCTTGTCGCGCAGCTCGCGCCCGACGGGGCCGAAGATCCGGGTGCCCCGAGGCTGCTGCTGCTCGTTCACCAGCACGGCGGCGTTCTCGTCGAAGCGGATGTAGCTGCCGTCGGGGCGGCGACGCTCCTTCTTGGTCCGCACCACCACGCACTTCACGACGTCGCCCTTCTTGACCGCTGCCCCGGGGATGGCATCTTTGACCGTGGCGACGAACATGTCCCCGATCCCCGCGTAGCGGCGGCCCGAGCCGCCCAGGACCCGGATGCACAGCACCTCGCGGGCACCGGAGTTGTCGGCCACCTTGAGGCGCGACTCCTGCTGGATCATCGGGCACGCTCCAGCACCTCGGCCAGCCGCCACCGCTTGAGCTTGGAAAGCGGGCGGGTCTCGACCACGCGCACCCGATCGCCGACCTTGGCGTCGCCCTGGGCATCGTGCACGTAGAGCCGCTTGGTGCGCTGCACCGTCTTGCGGTAGCGCGGGTGGCGCACCCGGTCGACGACGGCGACGACCACCGTGGCGTCCATGGCGTCGGACACGACCACGCCTTCGCGGACCTTTCGCCGGTTGGGCCGGCCCGCCGCCTCACCCGCACCGTCGGCCATCACGCCTCCTCCCCGGTCGCGTCGCCGGCGGCCGCGGCACGCGCCGTAGCCTCGCGCTCGGCCGCCGCCGACAGGTTCGCCCGGGCCGTGGCCTGCTCGGCCGCGCTCGGGGCAACGTAGGAACCCGCCGCCTCGGCCAGCTCGCGGGCCCGGCGGACGGTCATGATCCTCGCCACCTCGCGCCGGACCGTGCCGAGACGCGACGTGTTGTCCAGCTGACCGGTCGCCAGCTGGAAACGAAGGTTGAGCAGCTCGCGGCGGGCCTCGGCCAGCCTGCCCTCGAGCTCGTCGGGATCCAGCATGGCCAGGTCGGTGGCGCGCGACATCAGACCTGCACCTCAGGCGCCCCGTGGGTGCCCGGCCGGACGACGAAGCGAGCCTTCATCGGGAGCTTCTGGATGGCCCGTTCCATGGCCGCCTGGGCCAGCGTGGCGTCGACGCCGGCAAGTTCGAAGAGGACCCGCCCCGGGCGCACCACGGCCACCCAGTGCTCGGGGTTCCCCTTCCCCGAGCCCATCCGGGTCTCGGCGGGCTTCTTCGTGACCGGGCGATCCGGGAAGACCCGGATCCATACCTTGCCGCCACGGCGGACGTGACGGGTCATGGCGATGCGGGCCGCCTCGATCTGGCGCGCGGTGAGCCACCCGGGCTCGAGAGCCTGGATGCCGAAGTCGCCGAAGGTGACGGCCGTGCCGCCCTTGGCGGCCCCCGTCATGCGTCCGCGCTGCTGCTTGCGGTGCTTGACCTTGCGGGGCATGAGCACGTCAGTCCACCTCCCGTCGGAAGTGCGGCGTCTCGTGGTGCTGGCGGCTCCGGCGCTCGATCTCCTCCTCCTCGGCCAGCTGGCGCTCGAGCTCATCGGGCACCGGCGGCGGCGCGATGAGGTCCGCCGCCGCCACGCCTGCCACCTCCTCCTCGGGCACCTCGGGGATCGAGGCCGCCTCGGCGGCCCGGGCCGCGGGCTCGGCGGCTGGAACCGCGGCAGCGGGCTGCTCCTCGAGGCCGCCCGGCTCGGGCTGGTCGAGCCGCCGCCTCCCGCCGCCCGCCGTGATCAGGCGCCGAGGCCTCGCCTGGCCAGAGGTCTCGCCGACGGCCATCGCCGCCTCGCGGGTGATCTTCTCCTCGACCGACACCTTGTAGGGCAGGATGTCGCCCTTGTAGATCCAGACCTTCACGCCGACCCGTCCCGAGGTGGTCTTCGCCTCCCGGAAGCCGTAGTCGATGTCTGCCCGCAGCGTGTGGAGCGGGACTCGACCCTCGCGGTACGACTCCTTGCGCGACATCTCCGAGCCCCCGAGGCGGCCCGAGCACTGCACCCGGACGCCCTGTGCGCCCGCCTTCTGCACGGTCTGGATCGCGCGCTTCATGGCCCGGCGGAACGCCACCCGGCGAGCGAGCTGGTCGCAGATCCCTTGGGCGATCAGCGCCGCGTCGAGCTCCGGCTGCTTGATCTCCTGGATGTTCAGCTGGATCCGGTTGTGCAGCCCGGTCATCTCCTCGAGCTTCTTCTTCAGGCGGTCGGCCTCGGAGCCCCGCCGCCCGATCACGATGCCGGGGCGAGCGGTGTGGATGTCCACCCGCAACCGGTCGCGCGTGCGCTCCACCTCGATGCGGCTGACAGCTGCCGCCTCGAGCTGGCTCATCAAGTGGTCGCGGATCTTCCAGTCCTCGACGACGAAGTCACGGTAATGACGGTCCTCGAACCAGCGCGACTTCCAGTCCGTCGTGACGCCGAGGCGGAACCCGTAGGGGTTGACCTTCTGGCCCATCTACTCGCCTCTCCCCTCGCTCGGTTCGTCGCCTTCCTCGGCCGGGCCCCCGGCCGCGCCGGTGTCCCCGGTCGGTGCCGCTGCTGCGGCCTCGGCGGCGGCCTGCTCCTCGGCCGCCTGCTCCTGGGCCGCCTGCTCCTCGGCGGCCTGCTCCTCGGCTGCGGCCTGCTCCTCGGCCGCCTGCTCCTCGGCCGCCTGCTCCTGGGCCGCCTGCTCCTCGGCCGCCTGCTCCTCGGCTCGCTGCTCCTGGGCCACCCGCCGACGCGCCAGGCGACCGGCCAGGTCGGCACGTCGGCGCGACTCGGCCACCCGGCGTGCTCGCCCGGCACCCCTGGCTGCCCGCTCGGCCCGCTGACGCGCGAGGCGCTCCTCGGGAAGGCGGCTCACCACGATCGTGATGTGGCAGGTCCGCTTGCGGATGCGGGTGGCACGCCCGCGGGCCCTGGGGCGCCAACGCTTTGCCGTCGGCCCCTCGTCGGCAAAGCAGGCCGAGACGTACAGCTCCTCGGCGTCGAGCCCGTCGTTGTGCACCGCGTTGGCGACGGCCGACGCCAGCACCTTGCCCACCACCGCCGCGGCCTCCCGCTCGGTAGCCCGGAGGACCTCGGCCGCCCGCCCGACCTCGACGTCGCGGATCAGGTCCAGGACCCGCCGGGCCTTGGGAGCCGACATCCGGCAGTAACGCAGGACCGCCTTGGTCCCCGGACGCTCGTTGGTCTTGAGCCCGGTCACCTCATCGCCTCCCCGCCCTCTCCTGGCCGGCGTGGTAGCGGAAGGTCCGGGTGGGAGCGAACTCACCCAGCTTGTGCCCGACCATGGCCTCGGTGACGTACACCGGCACGTGTCGCCGGCCGTCGTGGACGGCGATGGTGTGACCCACCATGTCGGGGATGATGGTGGAGCGCCGCGACCAGGTCCGGATGACGCGCTTCTCGCCGCTGGCATTGAGCGCGTCGACCTTCTTCAGCAGATGGTCGTCGACGAACGGGCCCTTCTTGAGACTGCGCGGCATGCCCGGCCGGCCCTCCTGCTACCTGCGGGCGCCGCGAGTGCGGCGCCGGCGGACGATCAACCTGTCGGACGGCTTGTGGCGTGCTCGGGTGCGCCCTTCGGGCTTGCCCCAGGGCGACACGGGGTGCCGCCCGCCGGACGACTTCCCCTCGCCGCCGCCGAGCGGGTGGTCGACGGGGTTCATGGCCACCCCCCGGGTCTGAGGACGGACGCCCTTCCAGCGGTTACGACCGGCCTTCCCCAACTTCACCAGCTCCGCCTCCGAGTTCCCCACCACCCCGATCGTGGCCCGGCAGTCGATGGAGACCCGGCGCATCTCGGTGGATGGGAGTCGCAAGGTGGCGAACGCACCCTCCTTGGCCACCAGCTGCACGCTCATGCCCGCGCCACGGGCCAGCTTGCCGCCACCGCCGGGCCGCAGCTCCACGTTGTGGACGGTCGACCCTACCGGGATGTAGCGCATGGGCATGGCGTTGCCCGGGCGGATCTCCGCGCCCTGGCCGCTCTGCAGCCGGTCGCCCACCCGGACACCCGCCGGCGCCAGGATGTAGCGCTTCTCGCCGTCGGCGTAGTGGAGGAGGGCGATGCGCGCGTTGCGGTTGGGGTCGTACTCGACCGTGGCCACCTTGGCCGGCACGCCGTCCTTGTCGCGACGGAAGTCGACGATCCGGTACTGCCGCTTGTGACCCCCGCCGCGATGGCGCGCCGTCTTGCGGCCCCGGTTGTTCCGCCCCCCCGAACCCGAGAGGGGAGCGAGAAGGGAGCGCTCGGGGCGGGTGGCGGTCAGGTCGGCGAAGTCCGACACGGTCTGGAACCGCCGTCCGGGGCTGGTGGGCTTGCGTGCTCGCAGGGGCATGGCGCTCAGCTCTCGAAGAGGTCGATCTTGTCGCCGGCGTGCAGTGTCACGACGGCTCGCTTGGTGTCGGGGCGCTTGCCGACCGTGTTGGTGCGGCGGTTCCTCCGGGCCTTCCCCTTGCGGTTCAACGTGTTGACCTTGTCGACCCGCACCCCGAAGGTGGCCTCGACGGCGTGGCGAACGTCGATCTTCGTGGCGGCACGGTCGACGACGAACACGTACACGCTGCGGTCCATGAGTGCGTAGGTCTTCTCCGACACCACAGGCCGGATGAGGATCGAGGTGGCGTCACGCATCGCCGGGCTCCCCTGCCTCGGCGACAGGCTCGTCGGGAGCCGGGGCGGTGGCCTCCCCTGCCTCGGCGACAGGCTCGTCGGGAGCCGGGGCGGTGGCCTCCCCTGCCTCGGCGACAGGCTCGTCGGGAGCCGGGGCGGTGGCCCCAGCCGATCGTGCACCGGGGAGGGTGGCGTCGGTGAAGACAACCCAGTCGCTGCGGACCACGTCATATGCGGCGAGCTCGCCCGCTGGCACGGTGTCCACTTCGGGCAGGTTGGCGAACGAGCGCGCCGCCACCGCGTCGCCGGGAGCCAGCACCACGAGCACGCGGCCGCCCAGCCCGAGCGCGTCGAGGGCGGCCAGGGCATCCTTCGTCCGCGGGGCCTCGAACGGCCAGCGGTCCACGAGCGCAACCCGCTGCTCGGCCGCCCGGTCGGACAGGGCAGAGCGCAGGGCCAGCTGCACCATGCGCTTGGGCGTCCGCTGGCGGTAGCTGCGCGGCTTCGGGCCGGCCGCCACGCCGCCGCCCGCCCAGCTGGGCGAGCGGCTCGATCCCTGCCGGGCCCGGCCGGTCCCCTTCTGGCGGTAGGGCTTCGCGCCGCCGCCCCTGACCTCCGCCCTCGTTCTCGTCGCGTGGGTGCCCGCTCGGGCCGCGGCCAGCTGGGCCGTCACGACCTGGTGGAGGACGGCCATGTTGGGCTCGATGCCGAAGATCGCCGGGTCGAGCTCGACCCGGCCGAGGTCGTCGCCTCGGGCCGTCCTGCGGGCCACGGTCCGGACCACCGGAGCGGGACGCTCGCGGCGCCGCGGGCCGCGCAGGTGGCCGGGAGCGGGAGCCTCGGCGACGGTCACCGGCCGCCCCCCTTCGCCAATGGGGTCTTGACCGAGGCACGGAGCACCACCATGCCGCCGCGGGCACCGGGCACGGCCCCTTTCACCAGCATCAGCTCGCGATCAGGATCGGCCGCCACGACCTGGAGGTTCAGCGCGGCCACGCGGCTGCCTCCCAGACGGCCCGCCATACGGGTTCCCTTGAACACTCGAGCCGGAGTGGCGCAGGCCCCGACCGACCCCGGCGCCCGATGGTGCTTGTGGTTGCCGTGGGCGGCACCTTGACCCTTGAAGTGGTGCCGTTTCATCCCGCCGGCGAACCCCTTCCCCTTGCTGACCGCGATCGCGTCGACCCGATCACCGGGCTCCCACTCGGCCACCGTCAGCTCCTGGCCCACCTCGTAGGCACTGGCGTCGTCGACCCGGAGCTCGACCAACCGCCGCCCCGGATCGACGCCGGCTCGCCGGTAGTGGCCGAGCTCCGCCCGCGTGAGCGTGCTCGGCCGGCGGAAGCCCCACGTCACCTGCACAGCCGCATACCCATCGCGCTCGGGGGTCTTCACCTGCACGATGCGCACGGGCGCGACCCGAAGGACCGTCACCGGGATGGCGCGGTTCTGGTCGTCCCAGACCTGGGTCATGCCGACCTTCTCGCCGACGATGGCCTTCGTTGTCACGTGCGTACGATTCTCCCGACGGTGCGCACGGAGGCCCGTGCGCACGCCAACGCTCCGCCCGGATCCCCGAGCGGAGCGCTCGCCTGTTGCGGCCCGAGGTCCCCCCCGGCAGGAGCCGAGGGGCGCTCGAGCACGTCCTCTTCTCGGGCCGGCTGGCCGCCGGGCCCCGCTGGGCCGGAATCGGCCCGAAGGAACATGCTACCCCAAGCGGCGCCTTGCGTGCCAGCGGCGGGCTGCGGCAGAGCCGCTACGTCGTCGCCCCACTCGCTCAGGCAGGCGAGAGCCCCAGCCGGTCGGCCACGCTTGGTCCGACGACCGTGACGCCGAACGCAGCGTTGAGCGCCTCGATGGACTCGTGGTCGCCCGAAGCCGCCAGTTGCCCGAGCTGCTCGAGGTACCGGTCGAAGCCGGTGCCCGGGGTCATCAGGTTGACCACCCTGCAGGCTGGCTGGTCGAGCCGAGCGTTGGTGAAGCTGTGCCCCACGCCCGGCGGTGCCGTGGCGAAGTCGCCCGGCCCGACCTCGACGATCTCGCCGTCGAGCTGCACGGTCAGCACCCCTTCGACGACGAAGAACGAGTCCTCCTGCATGGCGTGGACGTGCAACGGGGGTCCGCTGCCGTACGCGACATGGTCGATGACCAAGAGGTCGAAGCGACCCTCGTTCTCACGTCCGTTCGCCTTCCACCTCCAGCCCGGTTCGTCCCGCACCACGTAGCCCCTGGTCGTCAGGGTCTCGTCGCCAGTGCCCACAGCGTCCTCCAGTCCGTTCGGCGGGCCGATGGCCTCGTGCCGTGGAGCCGTCGCAGCCCTCGGCTGCGCCTGAGCGGCACGGTCCGCCATCGGGCTTGGGTGAGAGCATCGATGCTACGACCGGCAAGGAGTGGCCACAATGGGTCGCTTGCGGAGGGCAGCCCCCCTGCACCCCGTTCTCGCTGCGACGGGCCATCCGCTGCGGCGGATGGGGGACCCGACCGGGCGCTCGCGCCCTACTGGATCTTGATCTCGATGTCCACCCCGGCGGGGAGGTCGAGCCGCTGGAGGGAGTCGACGGTCTTGGGCGTGTGCTCGACGATGTCGACCAGGCGCTTGTGCACGCGCATCTCGAAGTGCTCGCGGCTGTCCTTGTACTTGTGGGGCGACCGGATGACCGTGTAGCGATGCCGGTCCGTCGGCAGCGGCACCGGACCCTGGACCTTGGCCTGGGTCCGCAGGACCGTCTGGACGATCTTCTCGGTGGACTGGTCCAGGATCTCGTGGTCGTAGGCCTTCAACCGGATCCTGATCTTCTGTCGGGGCCCGTCAGCCACGGCAACGTCCTCTCTGCTCTGGCTCGCGTGCCCCTCCACCAGGAGCCCGCCCGGGCCCCTCGCGCGGGAACCGGGCCGCACGCGGCGGCGATGCTCCTACTTGAGGATCTTGGTGACCCTGCCCGACGCCACGGTACGGCCACCCTCGCGGATGGCAAAGCGAAGGCCCTCGTCCATGGCGATCGGCTTGCCCAGCTCGACCGTCATCTCGGTGTTGTCGCCGGGCATGACCATCTCCGTCCCTTCGGGGAGGGTGATGGTACCGGTGACGTCGGTGGTCCGGAAGTAGAACTGGGGACGGTAGTTCGTGAAGAAGGGCTTGTGGCGACCGCCCTCCTCCTTGGTGAGGACGTAGACGTTGGCCTCGAACTGCGTGTGCGGGGTGATCGAGCCCGGCTTGCACAGCACCTGGCCCCGCTCGACCTCCTCCTTCTTCGTGCCGCGCAGGAGCGCGCCGATGTTGTCGCCGGCACGACCCTCGTCGAGAAGCTTGCGGAACATCTCGACCCCGGTGACGGTGGTCTTCTGGGTCGGCCGCAGCCCCACGATCTCCACCTCGTCGCCGACCTTGACGAGGCCCTGCTCCACCTTGCCCGTGACCACCGTGCCCCGGCCCGTGATGGACATGACGTCCTCCACCGGCATGAGGAACGGCTTGTCGACGTCGCGCTGGGGCTCGGGGATGAAGGTGTCGACGGCGTCCATCAGCTCAAGGATCTTCGGCGTCCACTCGGGGTCGCCCTCGAGGGCCTTGAGGGCGCTCACCCGCACGATGGGCACGTCGTCACCTGGGAACTCGTAGTCGTTGAGCAGCTCGCGCACCTCGAGCTCCACCAGGTCGAGCAGCTCCTCGTCGTCGACCATGTCCGCCTTGTTCAAGGCGACCACGATGTAGGGCACGCCCACCTGGCGGGCGAGCAGCACGTGCTCGCGGGTCTGGGGCATGGGGCCATCCGCAGCCGAGACCACCAGGATGGCCCCGTCGACCTGGGCGGCGCCGGTGATCATGTTCTTGATGTAGTCGGCGTGGCCCGGCATGTCGACGTGGGCGTAGTGCCGGTTCGCCGTCTCGTACTCGACGTGGGCGATGGAGATCGTGATGCCGCGCTGCTTCTCTTCGGGCGCCTTGTCGATCTGATCGAAGGGGGTGAAGGTGGTGTTGGGGTTCTGCTCCGACAGGACCTTGGTGATGGCCGCGGTGAGCGTGGTCTTGCCGTGGTCGATGTGGCCCATCGTCCCCACGTTGACGTGGGGCTTCTTGCGCTCGAACTTCTGCTTGGCCATCTGCCCAGCTACTCCCTGGTCTCGGGCGGGACCCCCTCGGGTCCGCCACGGCGGTCGCCCGCCGCCATCTCCTGCGTGTGCCGCTTCCTCGCCTCCCGCCCCCCTTGCGGTCGGCATCCTCCCACCTCGACCGGGGCCCGGCGAGCCCCGGCGGGCACTACTCTCCGCGTGCCCGGGCGATGATCTCCCTCGAGATCGACTCGGGCACCTCGTTGTAGGCGTGGAACTGCATCGTGTACGTGGCGCGGCCCTGCGTACGCGAACGCAGGTCGGTAGCGTAGCCGAACATGTCGGCCAGCGGTACCTGTGCCCGGATCACGTGGGACCCGCCCCGCTGGTCCATCCCCTCGACCCTTCCCCGGCGGGCCGAGAGGTCGCCGATCACGTCGCCCATGTACTCCTCGGGGGTCACCACCTCGACGGCCATGACCGGCTCGAGCAGCACGGGGTCGGCAGCCCGGGCCGCTTTCTTCACAGCCATGGACCCGGCGATCTTGAAGGCCATCTCCGAGGAGTCGACCTCGTGGTACGACCCGAACGTGAGGGTGACCCGCACGTCGACCATCGGGTAGCCGGCGAGCACCCCCGAGGTGAGGGCCTCCTGGATGCCGGCGTCGACCGAGGGGATGTACTCCTTGGGGATGACCCCGCCGGTGATCTTGTCGATGAACTCGTACCCTCCGCCGGGGCCCGTGGGCTCGAGGTCGATGACCACGTGGCCGTACTGGCCACGGCCGCCGGTCTGGCGGACGTAGCGCTCCTCGATCTTCTCCACCCGCTTGCGGATCGTCTCCCGGTAGGCCACCTGGGGCTTGCCCACGTTGGCGTCCACGCTGAACTCCCGAAGCATGCGGTCGACGAGCACCTCGAGGTGGAGCTCGCCCATCCCCGAGATGACCGTCTGGCCCGTCTCCTCGTCGGTGCGGACCCGGAACGTCGGGTCCTCCTCGCTCAGCGCGTAGAGGGCCTTGGAGAGCTTGTCCTGGTCGGCCTTGGTCTTGGGCTCGACCGCCACGTGGATCACGGGCTCGGGGAACTCGAGGGACTCGAGCACGATCGGGTGCGCCGGGTCGCACAGGGTGTCGCCGGTGGTCGTCTGCTTGAGCCCGACGGCGGCGACGATGTCGCCGGCGAAGATGGCGTCCTTGTCTTCGCGGTGGTTGGCGTGCATCTGGAGGAGCCGACCCACCCGCTCCTTGCGGTCACGGGTGGAGTTGATGACCGACGCCCCCTTGCGCAGGGTGCCCGAGTAGACACGGAGGTACGTGAGCTTGCCCACGTACGGGTCGGTCATGATCTTGAAGGCGAGAGCAGCGAAGGGGGCCGCGTCGTCCGGCAGCCGTTCCTCGAGCTCGTCGCTTCCCGGGCGCGTCCCCACCGTGGGGGGCAGGTCGAGGGGGCTCGGCAGGAAGTCGACGACGGCGTCGAGGAGCGGTTGAACCCCCTTGTTCTTGAACGCCGAGCCGCACAGGACGGGCACCACCTCGCTCGCCAGCGTGGCGGCCCGGAGCGACCGGCGCAGGTCCTCGGCGGTGATCTCCTCGTCGGCCAGGAACTTCTCCATGATGCGGTCGTCGTAGTTGGACAAGAGGTCGACGAGCTGGCTCCGGGCGGCCTCGGCCGCATCGGCCAGGTCGTCGGGGACCGGCAGGACCTGCCAGCTCTCGCCCATGCCGTCCTCCCAGACGAGCGCCTGGCCCCCCACGACGTCGACGACGCCCTTGAAGTCGGCTTCGGCACCGATGGGCAGCTGGACCACTGCCGGGTTGGCCTCGAGGCGGTCGCGGATCATCTGGACCGCGCGGTCGAAGTCGGCGCCGACCCGGTCCATCTTGTTCACAAAGCAGATCCGCGGCACCGCGTACTTGTTGGCCTGCCGCCAGACGGTCTCGGTCTGGGGCTCGACCCCTGCCACGGCATCGAAGACCGCGACCGCGCCGTCGAGGACGCGCAGGGATCGCTCGACCTCGACCGTGAAGTCCACGTGACCCGGGGTGTCGATGATGTTGATCCAGGTGTCGCGCCACCGGCAGGTCGTGGCGGCCGAGGTGATGGTGATGCCGCGCTCTTGCTCCTGGACCATCCAGTCCATGGTGGCGGCCCCCTCGTGGACCTCGCCGATCTTGTAATTGCGCCCGGTGTAGTAGAGGATCCGCTCGGTCGTCGTGGTCTTGCCCGCGTCGATGTGGGCCATGATCCCGATGTTGCGGGTCCTGGCCAACGGGAATTGGCGGATGGGCAGGGGCTCAGCCATGGGTCGGCTCCTGAGGGGATGCGACTACCAGCGGTAGTGCGCGAAGGCCTTGTTGGACTCGGCCATCTTGTGGAGATCCTCGCGGCGCTTGACCGCCGCCCCGATGCCGTTGGCGGCATCGAGGATCTCGTTGGCCAGGCGCTCGGCCATCGTCTTCTCGCGGCGCTGGCCGGCATAGCCGGTCAGCCAGCGGATGGCCAAGGTGGTGGCCCGCCGGGGTCGGACCTCGACGGGCACCTGGTACGTGGCGCCGCCCACCCGCCGGCTGCGCACCTCGAGCTCGGGGCGAGTGTTCTCGACCGCCCTCTTCAGCACCGACACCGGCTCGGAGCCCGACCGGTCGCGGACGGTGTCGAGCGCGCGATAGACGATCCGCTCGGCCAGCGTCCGCTTGCCGCGGCTCAGCACCTTGTTGACGATCTGGGTCACGAGCACCGACCGGTAGACGGGGTCCGGCTGGAGCTCACGCCGGGTGGCGGGACCGTTGCGGGGCATCAGGACTCCCTCTTCGCGCCGTAACGGCTGCGGGCCTGGCTCCGCTCGCGCACGCCGGAGGTGTCGAGCGCGCCACGGATGACCTTGTAGCGGACCCCCGGCAGGTCCTTCACCCGACCGCCTCTCACGAGCACGATGGAGTGCTCCTGGAGGTTGTGCCCGACGCCGGGGATGTACGCGGTGACCTCCACCCCGCTCGTCAGCCGCACCCGGGCCACCTTGCGGAGGGCGGAGTTCGGCTTCTTGGGCGTGGTGGTGTAGACCCGGGTGCACACCCCGCGCCGCTGGGGCGCGCCCTTGAGGGCCGGGGTCTTGGTCTTGGTCTCCTTGGCCTGCCGTCCCTTGCGGACCAGCTGGGCGATCGTGGGCACGCGCTACCTCTGCTCTGGTGGAACCTCGGGAGCGTGCTGCGCTGACGTGACGGCGCTCTCCCGGGCGCCGCCAGGACGCAGCAGCCCGTCCATGCTAGCACCCGGCCCCCGCCAGCCGGCCGCCTGCGCCACCCCCGCCCGGGACGGCCCCGCGCCCGAGCTCATGCGCCGGCCTGCAGCGGGCCCTCCTCCGCTGGACCCGAGGCGCCGCCGCTGGCGTCGTCGCTCGGCGCCGCGCCGAGCCAGCTGGCGTCGATGGTGGGCTCGAAGGGCTCCTCTTCCTCGAGCCGGTCCCCGCCGACGTCGGCCAGCCAGGCCGCCAGGTGCTCGGTGTCGGTGGCTCCCGCGCCCCGGCCCCAGAACGGGAGGGGCTCCGCGCCCGGGAGGTCCACCTCGAGCTGGCGGTAGCGGTCCATGCCGGTGCCCGCCGGGATCAGCTTGCCGATGATGATGTTCTCCTTCAGCCCGAAGAGCTGGTCGGAGCGGCCCTCGATGGCCGCCTCGGTGAGGACCCGGGTCGTCTCCTGGAATGAGGCCGCGGACAGCCAGCTGTCGGTGGCGAGCGACGCCTTGGTGATCCCCATCAGCTCCGGGCGCCCCTCGGCGGGGCGCTTGCCCTCCTCCACGAGCGACCGGTTGACCTCGGCGTAGACCTGGCTGTCGACTCGCTCGCCGGGGAGGAACGGGGCGTCGCCGGACTCGGCCACGAGCACGCGGCGCAGCATCTGGCGCACGATGAGCTCGATGTGCTTGTCGTGGATGGAGACGCCCTGGTCTCGGTAGACCTTCTGGACCTCCTCGACCAGGTACTGCTGGGTCTCGCGGATCCCCTTGACCTCGAGGAGCTCCTTGGGGTCCTTCGGGCCCTCGACGAGGGGGTCGCCGGCCGCCACCTCCTGACCGTCGGCCACCTCGAGATGAGCCCGCGGCGCCACGACCACCGACTCCTCGTGGCCGTCGTCCGCCACGACCGTGATGCGGCGCCCGCCCTCTTCGTCCTCGACGCGCACCACGCCGCTCTGGCGAGCCAGCACCGCGGCGCCCTTGGGGGTGCGGGCCTCGAACAGCTCCACCACCCGCGGCAGGCCGTGGGTGATGTCCTCGCCGACCACGCCGCCCGTGTGGAAGGTCCGCATGGTGAGCTGGGTGCCCGGCTCCCCGATCGACTGGGCGGCGATCACCCCGACCGCCTCCCCCAGCTCGATCATCCGGCCCGTCGCGAGGGACTGCCCGTAGCAGGCGGCACAGACCCCGTGACGCGACTCACACGTGAGCACCGAGCGCACCCTGATCCGGTCGACGGCAGGGTCGTCGCGAAGGCGTGCCACCACCTCGTCGGACAGGAGGGTCCCCGCCTCCAGGCGGCTGCCGTCCGACAGGGCAACGGGCTCGGCCAGCAGCCGGCCGTAGGCCCGGGTCTCGAGGTAGCTGCGCCGCCCCGGGCCGTCCGGCTCCACGCCGTCGATCCAGATCCCCCTGGCCGTGCCGCAGTCCTCCTCGCGGACGATGAGCTCCTGGGCCACGTCGACCAGGCGCCGGGTCAGGTACCCCGAGTCGGCCGTGCGCAGGGCCGTGTCCGCGAGGCCCTTGCGGGCGCCGTGGGTCGAGATGAAGTACTCGAGCACGGAGAGGCCCTCGCGGAACGACGACTTGATGGGCCGGGGGATCATCTCCCCTCGGGGATTGGACACCAGGCCCTTCATGCCGGCGATCTGGCGGATCTGCTGGGCGTTCCCTCGGGCGCCCGAGTCGACCATCATGTCGAGCGGGTTGAAGGCCATGGCCGACAAGGTCTGCTCCATGGCCCGACCGACCTCCGAGTTGGCCGACGTCCAGATCTCGATCTCCTTCTGGCGCCGCTCGTCGTCGGTGATGATGCCCCGCTTGAACTGGTTCTCGGCCTTCTCGGCCTCCTTCTCGTAGCGGTCGAGGACGGCGAGCTTCTCCGGCGGCGTGCGCACGTCGTCGATCGAGATGGTGAGCCCGGACTGGGTGGCGAACCGGAAGCCGAGCGCCTTGATGCGGTCGAGGCTGGCAGCCACGACGTGCTTGGGGTAGCCGGCCGCCAGCTCCTCGACGATGGCCCCGATCGGGGTGTTGCGCTTGCCGACCACGTCGTTCACGTAGCGGAAGCCCTCGGGAAGGGCCTCGTTGAAGAAGAGACGCCCCGGCGTGGTCTGGACCCTCCGGCTCGCATCGCCGTTGCCGGCGGCCTCCTCGCTCCCGGCGGTGCCGTTGCCGGCGGCGGCCAGGCGGCGGGCCAGCGACGTGCCGGGCAGGACCCGCAGCTCGATGCGGGCGTGGAGGTCCACGTCGCCGGCGTCCACCGCCGCCTCCACCTCGTGGGGATGGCGGAAGGCACGCCCCTCGCCCTTGGCCCCCTCGACGGGCAGCGTCAGGTAGTAGGCGCCGAAGACCATGTCCTGGGTGGGCACGGTGATCGGCCGGCCCGTGGCAGGCGACAGGATGTTGTTGGCCGACAGCATGAGGATCCGCGCCTCGGCCTGCGCCTCCGCGGACAGGGGCAGGTGCACGGCCATCTGGTCGCCGTCGAAGTCGGCGTTGAACGCCGTGCACACGAGAGGGTGCACCTGGATCGCCTTGCCCTCCACGAGGACGGGCTCGAAGGCCTGGATCCCGAGGCGGTGCAGCGTGGGCGCCCGGTTGAGCAGGACGGGATGTTCGCGGATGACGTCCTCGAGCACGTCCCACACCTGGGGCCGGTGCCGCTCGACCATGCGCTTGGCCGACTTGATGTTCTGGGCCAGCTCGGCATCGACCAGCCGCTTCATGACGAAGGGCTTGAACAGCTCGAGAGCCATGAGCTTCGGCAGCCCGCACTGGTGCAGCTGCAAGGTGGGGCCGATGACGATGACCGAGCGGCCCGAGTAGTCCACGCGCTTGCCGAGGAGGTTCTGGCGGAACCGTCCCTGCTTGCCCTTGAGCATGTCGGACAGGCTCTTGAGCGGCCGGTTGCCTGGCCCCGTCACCGGGCGGCCTCGGCGGCCGTTGTCGAACAGCGCGTCGACCGCCTCCTGGAGCATGCGCTTCTCGTTGTTGATGATGATCTCGGGCGCGCCGAGGTCGAGGAGCCGCTTGAGCCGGTTGTTGCGGTTGATCACGCGGCGGTACAGGTCGTTGAGGTCCGAGGTCGCGAACCGGCCGCCGTCGAGCTGGACCATGGGTCGCAGGTCTGGCGGGATCACCGGCACCGCCTCGAGGATCATGGCCCGGGGGTCGTTCACCCGGCGCCCGTGCTCGTCGCGGCGGTTGAAGGCGGTGACGATCTTGAGCCGCTTGATGACCTTCTGGCGGCGCTGCGCCGACAGCGGGCGGCGCCCGTCGCCACCGTCGATCATCTCGCGCAGCTTGGCCTCCTCGGCGTCGAGGTCGATGCGGTCGATGAGCCGCTGGATGGCCTCCGCTCCCATGCCGCCCTCGAAGTAGTCCTCGTAGCGGAGGCGGAGCTCCCGCCACAGCAGCTCGTCCTCGATGATCTTGCGGGCGTGCAGGCCACGGAGCTCGTCGAAGGCCCGGCGGGCGAGCTCGATCTCGTCCTGCGCCCGCTCGCGCATGGCCGCGATCTCCTTCTCCACTGCGCGCTGGCGGGCCTTGATCTCGGCATCGCGGGCGCCGGCCTTCTCCATCTGGGCCAGCTCGTCTTCGAGCGCCTTGAAGCGCCGATCGAGGTCGAGGTCGCGCCGGCGCTCGATGTCGGCCACCTCCTCGAGCAGCTCCGCCTCGAGGTTTGGCAGGTCAGCGTGGCGCCGGTCCTCGTCGACCCAGGTGACGAGGTTGGCGGCGAAGTAGATGACCTTCTCCAGCTGCTTGGCCTTGAGCTCCTCGCGGGCCTCGGTGCCCATCAGCAGGTAGGCGAGCCAGCTCCGGGTGCCCCGCAGGTACCAGATGTGCACGACGGGCGCGGCGAGCTCGATGTGGCCCATGCGCTCCCGGCGCACCTTCGAGCGCGTCACCTCGACGCCGCAGCGCTCGCAGATGATCCCCTTGAACCGGACGCGCTTGTACTTGCCGCAGTAGCACTCCCAGTCCTTGGTCGGCCCGAAGATCTTCTCGCAGAAGAGGCCGTCCTTCTCGGGTCGCAGCGTGCGGTAGTTGATCGTCTCGGGTTTCTTCACCTCGCCGTTGGACCAGCTTCGGATGGCGTCGCCCGTGGCCAGGCCGATCCGGAGCTGGTCGAAGGTGTTGACGTCGAGAGCCATCAGGAGAAGCTCCTCTCTGCGGCGCGCCGCTCGTCCTCCTCGTCGGAGCCCCGCTCGGGCCGGCTGATGTCGATGCCGAGCTCCTCGGCCGTGCGGAACACGTCCTCGTCGATCTCGTGCATCTCGATCTCGGCGCCGTCGACGGCCAGCACCTCGACGTCGAGGCAGAGCGACTGCATTTCCTTGATGAGCACCTTGAAGCTTTCTGGTATCCCCGGCTCGGGGATGTTCTCGCCCTTGACGATCGCCTCGTAGACCTTGACCCGGCCGAGCACGTCGTCGGACTTGATGGTGAGCAGCTCCTGGAGGGCATACGCGGCGCCGAATGCCTCGAGCGCCCAAACCTCCATCTCGCCGAACCGCTGGCCCCCGAACTGGGCCTTCCCGCCCAGCGGCTGCTGGGTGATCATGGAGTACGGGCCAGTGGACCGGGCGTGGATCTTGTCGTCGACGAGGTGCGCCAGCTTGAGCATGTACACGTAGCCCACCGACACCGGGTTGTCGTAGGGCTCGCCAGTGCGGCCGTTGTAGAGCACGGCCTTGCCGGTCGGCTGGATCTGCACCCGGCCGTCGGCCGAGTCGGCGTTGAGAGAGCGGAACAGCTGCTGGATGGTCGGGTGCTTGCCCGCGTCCTCCTCCTCGTCCCAGTGGGCGCCGTCGAAGACCGGCGTCGAGACCCACACCGCCGGCTCGGTCCGGGGCCGGCACTTGCGTTCGCCGGCGCCCCGTCCGCTCGTGCCGGCGCCGGGCTCCACGGGCACCCCTTCCCACCCGAAGCGGGCGGCGTAGCCGAGGTGGGACTCGAGCACCTGGCCCACGTTCATCCGGCTGGGCACGCCGAGGGGGTTCAAGATGATGTCGACCGGCGTGCCGTCGGCCAGGAACGGCATGTCTTCGACCGGCAGGATCTTGGAGATGACGCCCTTGTTGCCGTGACGCCCCGCGAGCTTGTCGCCCTCGGAGATCTTGCGCTTCTGGGCCACGTACACGCGGACCAGCTGGTTCACGCCGGGGGGCAGCTCGTGGGAGTCCTCGCGCGAGAACACGCGCACGTCGATGACCTTGCCGGACTCGCCGTGGGGCACCTTGAGGCTGGTGTCGCGGACCTCGCGTGCCTTCTCGCCGAAGATGGCCCGCAGCAGGCGCTCCTCAGGGGTCTGCTCGGTCTCCCCCTTGGGCGTGACCTTGCCCACGAGCACGTCGCCCGGCCCGACCTCGGCCCCGATGCGGACGATGCCGCGCTCGTCGAGGTCGGCCAGGATCTCCTCGGAGAGGTTCGGGATGTCCCTCGTGATCTCCTCGGCGCCGAGCTTGGTGTCGCGGGCATCGACCTCGTGCTCCTCGATGTGGATCGAGGTGAGCACGTCGTCGCGCACCAGGCGCTCGGAGAGGATGATGGCGTCCTCGTAGTTGTACCCCTCCCAGGGCATGAAGGCGACGAGCAGGTTCTTGCCGAGGGCGAGCTCGCCGTTGTGGGTGGAGGGCCCGTCGGCCAGCAGGTCGCCGGCCGACACCTCCTGGCCCTCGTCGACGAGGATCTTCTGGTTGATGCAGGTGTTCTGGTTCGAGCGGCGGAACTTGGCCAGCCGGTAGATCTTGCGGCCCAGGGGCTGGCCGTTGCGATCGTGCTGTCCGGGCCGGTAGTCGACCACGAGGTAGTCGCCCGACACCTCGACGACGGTGCCGTCGCCCTCGGCGAGCACCACGTCGCCGGCATCGCGCGCCGCCCGGGCCTCGACGCCGGTGCCGATGTAGGGGGCCTCGGGCACCACAAGGGGCACCGCCTGCTTCTGCATGTTGGCCCCCATCAGGGCGCGGTTGGCGTCGTCGTGCTCGACGAAGGGGATGAGGGCGGTCGAAACCGACACGATCTGCTTGGGGGACACGTCCATCAGGTCGACCTCGGAGGGCGGCACGAAGTCGATCTCGCTCGTGGTGCCATAGGAGGTGCTGGTCGCCCCGATGCGCACGCCGGTCCCCTGGGGGCCGCGGCGGACGAGGACCCGCTCCTCGGTGAAGCGGCCCTCGTCGTCGACCGGCGTGTTGGCCTGGGCGATGACGTGCTCCTCCTCCTCGTCGGCGGCGAGGTAGACCACGTCGCCGGTGACCCGGCCGTCGACCACCTTGCGGTAGGGCGTCTCGATGAAGCCGTACTCGTTGACCCGCGCATAGGTGGCCAGGGCCCCGATCAGGCCGATGTTGGGACCCTCGGGCGTCTCGATCGGGCACATGCGGCCGTAGTGGGAGGAGTGGACGTCGCGGACCTCGAACCCGGCCCGCTCGCGCGACAGGCCGCCGGGCCCGAGGGCCGAGAGCCGCCGCTTGTGGGCGAGCCCGGAGAGCGGGTTGTTCTGGTCCATGAACTGGCTGAGCTGGCTCGTGCCGAAGAACTCCTTGACGGCAGCCACCACTGGCCGGATGTTGATGAGCGTCTGGGGGGTGATCGCCTCGACGTCTTGGGTGGTCATGCGTTCGCGCACCACCCGCTCCATGCGCGACAGGCCGACACGCACCTGGTTCTGGATGAGCTCGCCCACCGAGCGGATCCGCCGGTTGGCGAAGTGGTCCTGGTCGTCGATGCGGTAGGTCGAATCGCCGTCGGCCATGTGCAGCGCGAGGTGGAGCATGTAGGTGGCCGCGGCAAGGATCTCCGACGGGCTGAGGACCGCCTGGTTGGGCGCCGGCCGCTCGAGCTCGATGCCGAACAGCTCCGAGATGCGCTCGATCTCCGGACCGAGCTTGCGGTTCAGCTTGTAGCGACCCACCCGCGTCAGGTCGTAGCGCTTGGGGTTGAAGAAGGCGTTCTCGAAGTACTGCCGCGCCGCCTCGACCGACAGGGGCTCGCCGGGACGTGCCCGCTTGTAGATCTCGAGCAGCGCCTCCTCGCGGGTCGGCGCGAGACCCTGCTCCTTGTCCCACTGGCCCTCGAGGAAGTCGAAGTGGCGGACGAAACGCTCGAGGAAGGCCTCGTCGCCGTAGCCGAGGGCGCGCAGCAGCACGAACAGCGACAGCCGCCGCTTGCGGGCGACTCGCGCGCCCGCCGTCACGTCACGGGAGGGCTTGGCCTCGATGTCGAGCTCGATCCACTCGCCACGGTAGGGGTGGATGGTGCCGGTGAAGATCGTCTTGGCGTCGCGCCCCGGCTGGAAGATCACCCCCGGAGAGCGGACCAGCTGGCTGACCACGACGCGCTCGGTGCCGTTGACGATGAACGTGCCACGGTCGGTCATCATGGGGAAGTCGCCCATGAAGACGGTCTGCTCCTTGATCTCCCCCGTGGTGGCGTTCAGGAAGCGGGCCCGGACGAACACCGGGGCCGCATAGGTCATGTCCTTCTCTTTGCACTCCTCGACCGAGAACTTGGGCGGGGGGCGCAGATCGGCGTCGGTGGGGTCGAACTCGAGCTCGAGGCTCAGCTGTCCGGTGAAGTCCTCGATCGGGCTGATGTCGTCGAACGCCTCGGCGAGGCCCTTGTCGAGGAACCACTGGAACGAGTCGCGCTGGATGGCCACGAGGTCCGGCAGGGGCAGGGCCTCCTCGATGTTGGCAAAGCTGACGCGTTCGGGGCTTCGGGACCGTGCTGGCAACGGCCTACTCCTCCCAGGTGAGGTGCGAGCGGGTCAAACGGGGGTGCGGGGGCTACGTCGGGCCGATGGGACGACCCCGCTGCGGGGGCGGTGGGTCACCGTGGCGCGCGGGAACCGGAGCGAGCTGCTGGCGGGAGCACGAGGGAGCGCACGGCAACCCGATAGCTTATCGGCCGCGCACGCGATGCACAACCCCTGCTCGCGACGGACGAGCAGCACCCGGATGGCCGCTGCCAGGCTAGGAGACGGGCCCCGGGGCGTCAAGCCTCCGCGCCCGACGTCGGCCCCGGAGGGCGCGGGGCCGCCGGTCCGTCACCGGGCGTCCGCGGCACGACGCCGGCCACACGGCACGGTGGCCGGCCACGCGGCACGACGGCCCGCGCCGAGTGGCAGAGGCGGCCCGTGTGCGCCGGGCCGGTGCCGGGGCACATCGGGCTGCGCCGGGCCCGTGCCGGCGGCGGCTGCACCGGCCTGGGCCGGCTACTTCAGCTCGACGGTGGCTCCCGCAGCCTCGAGGGCCGCCTTGGCCTTCTCGGCGTCTTCCTTGCTGGCCCGCTCGAGAACCGGCTTCGGGGCGCTGTCGACCAGGTCCTTGGCCTCCTTGAGCCCGAGGCTGGTCAGCGAGCGGACCTCCTTGATGACCTGGATCTTCTTGTCGCCCGCAGCAGCCAGGATGACGTCGAACTCCGTCTTTTCCTCCTCGGGGGCGACGACCTCCGCTCCGCCGCCGGCCGCCGGGGCGGCGGCGACGGCAACCGGTGCCGCAGCCGTCACGCCGAAGCGTTCCTCGAAGTCCTTCAAGAGCTCGGCGAGCTCGATGACCGACAGCTCCGCGATGCCGTCGAGGATCTGCTCCTTGGTCAGGCTTCCTGCCATGGGTGGCTCCCTTCCTTTCGGTTCCGAATGGGTGTGGTGGTCTGTGTCGGTCTGTGTCGGTCTGTGTCGGTCTGTGTCGGTCTGTGTCGGTCTGGTGGTCGTCTCGGCCTGGTGGACTCGTGGCCCCGCTCGCCGGGTCCTGCCAGAGCTGCGGTTCGGCCGGCCCCCGTGCCCCTGGCCTACCCCCGGCCAGGTACCTCGTGCCGCGCCCAGCCGGGCTCAACCGCCGCTGGCACTCTCCTCGGTCGCGCCCTCGCCGCCGGGCGACGACCCGCCTTCGGCGGTCTCACGGCGGCGGTCGAGCAGCGCGGAGAGCCCGTAGGCCAGGTTCCTCGGCAGGGCCTGGAAGAGGCCGGCGAGCTGGCTGAGCGGCGCGGCCATGGCACCCGCCACCCGGGCCAGGAGGACGTCGCGCGACGGGAGGTCGGCCAGCGCGGCGAGGTCGGCGGCCGAGAGCAGGCTCCCCTCGAAGAGGCCACCCTTCAGGACCAGCCTCGGGTTGAGGCGGGAGAAGTCCCGCAGCGCCTTGGCGACGGCGCTGACGTCGCCCCGGACGAATGCAATTGCCGTTGGACCCGTGAGCAAGCCCGCCAGCTCGGCGTGCTCGCCGCCGGCTACGGCCAGGCGCACCAGGGTGTTCTTGAACACCTTGTAGTCACCACCGGCAGCGGCGAGGCTTCGCCGGAGCTCGGCCAGGTCGGCCACCGACAGGCCCCGGTACTCGGTGACGAGGGCCGCAGACGCCGCAGTCAGGCGGTTGCGGACATCGTCGACCACCGCGACCTTGGCAGCTCTCGCGTCATCCATGGGTTCCTCCGCCGGATCGCCCGCCGGCAACGGGGCCGGGCTCCTCCGGAACGGCGGCGGACCGCACGAGCGGCCCGGCTCGACAGCCGGCCGCTTCTGGTCGTCGCCTCGTCAGGCGGGCCCGGGGGCCCCTTGGGCACCAGCGGTGCACCGGAGGTCTTCGGCGTTCGGTGTGGGTGCCCGCGGCGAGGCGGGCTGGCGGTGACAGGTTAGTACGGCTCGGCGGCCGACGCGGCCGCGTCAGGCCGTGGCTGCCAACACCTCCTCGACCTCTCGCGCCCGCGCCGGGTCGATCCGGACCCCGGGCCCCATGGTCGACGAGAGCGTGACCGCCCGCAGGTAGCGGCCCTTGGCAGCCGGGGGCTTTGCACGCAGCAGTTCCTCGATCACTGCATGGATGTTGGCGATCAGCTGGTCGCGATCGAAGGAGACCTTCCCGACAGGGAGGTGGATGTTGCCGACTCTGTCGGTCCGGTACTCGACGCGGCCGGCCTTGAACTCGCCCACAGTCCGGCCGACGTCGTTGGTGACGGTACCGGTCTTCGGGTTGGGCATGAGCCCTCGAGGCCCGAGGATCCGGCCCAGCGAGCCAACCTGGCCCATCAGGTCCGGCGTGGCGATGGCCACGTCGAACTCGAGGAACCCCTCGTTGGCAACCCGGGCCACCAGGTCGTCGGCACCGACCACGTCGGCGCCTGCTTCCCGCGCCTCGGCCGCCTTGTCGCCGGCGGCGAAGACGGCCACCCTCACCGTCCGACCGGTCCCCGCAGGCAAGGTGAGCGTGCCCCGAACGATCTGGTCCGCCTTGCGTGGGTCGACACCGAGACGCACCGCCAGCTCGACCGTCTCGTCGAACCTCGCCGAGGCGAGCGACTTGACGAGATCGACGGCCTCTCCGACGCCGTGCAGCCTCTGGCGGTCAGCCCTCGGCAGCGCTTCGCGGTACTTCTTCCCTCGTTGCATCGGCGGGTGGTCCTTCCCTGGAGCGGTCCTGGTGCGCGGGTCAGCCGGCGACGGCGATCCCCATCGAGCGGGCAGTGCCCGCGACCTGCTTCTTCGCCGCCTCGAGGTCGTCGGTGTTGAGGTCCGGCAGCTTGACCCGGGCGATGTCGGCCAGCTGGGCCTCGGTGACCGTCCCCACCCGCTCGCGCCCGGAAGAGGCCGAGCCCTTGGCGAGCCCGGCCGCCTCGCGAAGGAGGACGGGGGTCGGCGGCGTCTTGAGGACGAAACTGAAGGTCCGGTCCTCGTAGATGGTGATCTCCACCGGCACCACGGTCCCCCGCTGGGACTCGGTGGCGGCGTTGTACTGCTTGCAGAAGTCCATCGTCTGGACCCCGTGGGGCCCGAGCGCCGTGCCCACGGGTGGCGCGGGCGTGGCCGCGCCGGCCTGCAGCTGGATCTTCACGACGGCGCGTACGCGCTTCCTCGTCCTGGGCGGCATGTCCTCTCCTTGGTGCCTCGGCGCGAGCTCCAGGGTGCCTAGAGCTTGGCGACCTGGCTGAACTCCAGCTCGACGGGGGTCTCCCGGCCGAAGATGTTGACCAGTACCTTGAGCTTGAGCTGGTCCTCGTTGATCTCGGCGATCTGGCCCGAGAAGTCGGCGAACGGACCCTCTTTGACCCGGACCGTCTCGTTGACCTCGTACTCGAGGCGGGGCCGGCTCGCCTTGCGCGGCGCCTCGACCCCCTCGGGCTTGACCTGCAGGATGCTTTCCACCTCGCGCCGCGACAGCGGCGTCGGCTTGGTGCCGGGGCCCACGAACCCGGTCACCCCCGGTGTGTTGCGGATGGCACCCCAGGTATCATCGTCGAGCTCGCAGCGGACGAGAAGGTAGCCGGGGAACACCTTCTTCTGGACCACGACCTTCTTGCCGCCCTTGATCTCGACCGCGTCCTCGACGGGGATCACGACCTCGTAGACCCGGTCCTCCATCCCCCGTGAGGCGACCACGTTGGCCAGGTTGGAGCGCACCTTGTTCTCGTAACCCGAGTAGGTGTGCACGACGTACCAGCGGCCAGGACGGTCGTAGGGGCTGGGGGCGTAGGCGTCCTCGTCCTCCCCTTCCTCCTCGCCGAGCTCCTCTGCTTCCTCGAGCTCCGCCACCTCGGTGGCCTCCCTGGGCACGCCGGCCAGGTCGGCCGTCGCCGCGCCAGGGTCGCCATGGTCGCCAGCAACCATGGCGCCGGCGGCAGGGTCGCCGGCGTCGGGAAGGTCTGGGTCGGAGGTGAGGGTCACAGTGGTGCCGATCGGGTCGAAGGAGGTGTCGTCGAGGGCGTTCACTTCTGGAACATGAACAATACGGCCTTGCCGAAGCCGTAATTCAGGACGAAGATCAATGCGATCATGACCACCACGGTGGCCAGGACCACCGTGGTGTAGTTGACCAGCTCGTCGCGGCTCGGCCAGGCCACGTGGCGCATCTCCTCGCGGACCTGGCGGGCGTAGTCGGCCGGCGTCGTGCGGCGCCGGACCGGCCGCGCAGGGGCCGGCGCCGGCTCGCGCTCGAGCACGGGCACGTCCTTCAACCGGACCTGCTCCTCACGCTGCAACACGCGCTTGCCCTCACGGTTCACGAATCGGCTCCGACTGCGATGGGATCACGACGGCCCTGCCTAGGCAGGCTCCGAGCAGGGCAGGAGGGACTCGAACCCCCAACCGCCGGTTTTGGAGACCGGTGCTCTACCAGTTGAGCTACTGCCCTCGGTCACCCTCGGTCGTCCTCCGGCGGGCGGTCCACGCCACCTGACCTGGGGAGCGACCTCGACGTTAGCACCGGCCGGCGCGGGGTTCTCAGCGGGTCTCCTTGTGCAGGGTGTGGCGACGGTCCCAGCGGCAGAACTTCTTCATCTCGATCCGCTCGCGGTCGTTGATCTTGCTCTTGGTGGTGATGTAGTTCCGCCGCTTGCACACCTCGCAGGCCAGCGTGACCTGCACGCGCTTCTCGGTCTTGGCCATCGTGCCGTCCTCCCTGTCCCTGTCGTCCCTGCTCCTGTCGTCCTGCTCGCGTCCTCCCCGGTGACCCGGCTCGGCCACGCCGTGCCCATCGCGGCCCGCTCCCGCCGGGCCCCGCCACCCTTGGGCATCCCGCCGCAACGCCGGGGCCGGCGTGCCCTCCTGCGACAACCTCACCGGCAGCCCCGGACGCCGCGGCCCCGGCGGCCCGGCACGGGGCACGTCCGAGCGGGGGCCGCCTGCCTGGTGGCGGCACCTGCCTGGTAGCGGCGGCGGGACTCGAACCCGCGACAACACGATTATGAGCCGTGTGCTCTGACCAACTGAGCTACGCCGCCAGGGGCGAGCCCCCTGTCGGAATCGAACCGACGACACCAGCCTTACCATGGCTGTGCTCTGCCGACTGAGCTAAGGGGGCGCCGCAGCACGCAGGCCGCGAGCGACGATGATAGTCCCACCGGGGCCAGCCCCTGTCGGTACCATCCCGGGGGATGCGGATCCGACTGGCGACGCCCGCCGACGCCGAGGTGACCCGCGCCATCTACAACGTGGAGGTGGTCGAGGGGACGGCGACCTTCGACCTCGTCCCCCGCAGCCTCGGGGAGCAACGGGCATGGCTCGAGCGCCACCGGGGCGCACACCCGGTGGTGGTCGCCGTCGAGGAGCCGGAGCCCGGCGGGGCCGTCGAGCGGGTCCTCGGTTTCGGGTCGCTGTCGCCTTTCCGGAGCCGCCCGGCCTACGCGACGACCGTCGAGGACTCGGTGTACGTCGACGCCGGCGCTCGGGGCCGCGGCGTCGGCAGGGCGGTGCTCGAGGAGCTCGTCCGCCTCGCGCGCCAGCACGGCTTCCACTCGATCATGGCCAGGATCGTCAGCGACAATGTGGCATCGCTGGCCCTGCACCGTGCCTGCGGCTTCGAGCTGGTGGGTGTCGAGAAGGAGGTGGGCCGCAAGCACGGCCGCTGGCTCGACGTGGTCGAGCTCCAGCGGATGCTCTGAGGGAGCGGGCTACTCGAAGGCGAGGGCTGGCTGCGACCAGGCCTCCTCGGCCTCCTCGGCCTCGGCGGCGGCGCGTCGCACCCGGGTTGCCACCCCCCAGCGCCCGAGGGGCACCAGGGCCACGGCGAGCAGGACGATCGACGCCGCCATGACCGCCAGCGGATCCGAGGTGGCCATCTGGTGGAGCAACGTGTGGCCGCCGGTCAGGCCGATGAAGGGCACCGCGACCGAGAAGAGCACGAGCACGGCCCGCAGCCGGCCCGAGGCGACGGCCGCCAGCACGACGATGCCCCAGGTCAGGTACCACGGCTGCACGACGGGGCCGAGGATCACGAACAGCAGGAGGCTCAGCCCCATCGACCGCAGGCTCCCGACTCGCTCCGAACGAACGAGCAGGTACACGGCCACGGCCGAGGCGGTGAGCAGCCCCAGCACCCGGGTGACCGACAGCATCCCGGCCTGGGAGACGCCGACGCCGACCACGTGGGCGAGGCCGCTCAACGCCAGGCCCGCACCGGTGGCCGGCGCAAGCCAGCTCCGCACCGTACCGGGCGTCTCGAGGTTGGCCACCCAGCCGAACCCGAGCCCGCTCACCACGGTGACCAGCACCATGACGCCGGCCGCCAGCATGCCGGCGGTGAGCACGGGGCGAACCCGTTGGCGGAGCGGCAGACCGGGACCCAGCCACTCCCACCCGATGTAGAGGACACCGAGCGCGGCCGGCGCCTTCACCGCCGCCGCCAACGCGCACAGGACGATGCCTGCTACCGGGCGCCCGCGCTTGGCCGCCGTGACCCCGGCAACCAGCAGGCCGACCATGAGGGCGTCGTTGTGCGCCGCACCCACCAGGGTCAGCAGCACGAGCGGGTTGAGGACGGCCATGACATACACCGGACCCACGTCGCGCCCAGACGCCTCGGCCAGCTTCGGCACGCACCACGCGACGAGCAGGGTCCCACCGAGCGCAAGGAGCCGGAGCATCACCACCGTGAGCAGCTCGTTGTGAAAGCTGAGCGTGGCGAAGAACCCGTCGATCATCAAGAAGAGTGGACCGTAGGGGGCAGGCGTGTTCATCCACAACGGGTCGACGGGGTTGACGAAGGGCCCGGAGCCGAGCGTGCCCGGCCCGTAGACGTAGGGGTTGATGTGGCGGCTCATCATCTCGCCCTGCGCCGCGTAGGAGAACACGTCGCGGCTGAAGACCGGCGGGACCAGCAACATGGGCACGAGCCACAGGGCGAGGATCATGCCCAGGTACCGCACGGGCACCCCCGGTCGCTCGGAGAGGGCCCTCAGGAGCTTGAACCAGACTCGGGCCAGCAGCACGAGGCCGCCGTACACGGCCACCAGGCCCACGAGGAGGTTGGTCTGGACGGCGGGACCGTCGACCGTGGAGGGCACGCCGAAGAACCAGGTGCCCGCCATCTCGAGCTTGAACGGCGAGCTCGGGAGGGATGCCCCGGCGGCGATGGCCGTCAACGCCACCAGACCGAGCACCGCCGGCTTCCAGAGGAAGCCCCAGGACCCGCCGTCATCCCCGCCGGCGGTCCCGCGAGCCCACGGGCTGACCGGCGCCAGCTGCGACTTTGCCGCCTCGGCCCGCAGCAGGACCCGGAACCACCACGCCTGGCCGGCTGCGGCCACCCGGGCCGCGCCCTCGGAGAGACGGCGGCGGCGACATCCGGCGAGCCAGTCTCGGCCGCGGAGCATGGCTGCCGCTCCAAGATGGCTGGTGACGCTCGGCAGCTCGGCCACGGTGGCCCGGGTCTCCCTCGTGGGTCTGGCAGGTCGCTGTGGCAGCAACTCCGGAGCGCCCCGAGCAGATGAGGACGACCGGACGGGCACCGCGCCGCGGATTCCCACGACCGGCCCGTGCCGCCACGCGCCATTGTAGGCCTCGCCCGTTGCATGCCGTGATGCGCCTCCGGGGGCCCTGGCCGATCCTCGATCCGAGCGCGCCGGCCGGGGTGGCGGCTGACCGTCGGCGAACCGTCGGGCACGCCGCGCCGCGAGGCGCCGTCAGGCAGGCTGACGAGGTCCTGCGGTCTGGTGGGCCGGGAAGGATTCGAACCTCCGTAGGCGTACGCCGGCAGATTTACAGTCTGCTTCCTTTGGCCACTCGGACACCGACCCGTCGAGCAGGATAGCGTCGCCGGCCAGGCACCCGACAGGGCGGGGGTGCGTCGGTTCGAGCGGACCCACCGCCGACGGGCCGCCCGGCCGGGGCCCGATCCCTGGTGGTCGGAGCTTCCCGGGCGGGGCCGCGGGTCACGAGCCATGGTGGCAGCGGGGAGAGCTGGGTCGGGGCTTCCCGGGATGGGCCGCGGCCTCACGCGGAGGGCGGTGGGCAGGCCGGTACGCTGTGGCGATGCCAACCTTCGACATCGTCTCGCAGGTCGACATGCAGGAGGTTCGCAACGCCGTCGACCAGGCAAACCGCGAGGCGGCGACGCGCTTCGACCTCAAGAACACCGACAGCACGATCGAGCAGCAAGAGGGCGAGCTTGTGCTGCGCTCGGCCACGGAGGACCGGCTCCGAGCTCTCTACCAGGTGCTCGAGGAAAAGCTCGTCAAGCGACAGGTACCGCTCAAGGCGCTCGATCCCCAGAAGGTGGAGGAAGCGGCCAAGGGCACTGCCCGCCAGCGGGTCAAGATCAGGGCCGGCATCTCGGCCGAGCACGCCAAGCGGCTCAACAAGTTCATCAAGGAGCTCGGCCTGAAGGGTGTGAGCTCGCAGGTCCAGGGCGACCAGCTGCGCGTGGCAGCCAAAAAGCGCGACGACCTCCAGTCGGTGATCGCGGCGTGCAGGGCCGAGGACTTCGGCATCCCCCTCCAGTTCGAGAACTTCCGCGACTGAACACTCACTCGCGGCTGTCGGTCACCCCGGCCGACTCGAAGGTGGCCATCTCTCCGAGGATCTTGGCCGCCCCCTGGAGCAGCGGCAGGGCGAGGCACGCCCCGGTGCCCTCGCCGAGCCGAAGCTCGAGGTCGACGAGGGGCTCCAGGCACAGGTGCTCGAGCACCGAGGTCGCGCCCGGCTCCGTCGACCGGTGCCCGGCGAACAGGTAGCCAGCGCACACCGGGGCGGCGGCGGTGGCGACGAGCGCCGCGGCACCGGCGATGAGACCGTCGAGCACGACCGGCAGCCCGGCGGCGGCACCGCCCACCACGAACCCCGCCAGGGCAGCGATCTCGAGACCCCCGAGCGAGGCCAGCACCTCGATCGGGTCACCACTGGGCCCGCAACGCGCCACGGCCTGGTCGACCACCGCCACCTTGCGAGCCAGCGTCGCGTCGTCGATGCCCGTCCCCCGGCCCGTCACCTCGGCGGCCGGTCGGCCAGTGAGGGCCGCCACCAGGGCCGCTGCCGGCGTGGTGTTGCCGATGCCCATGTCGCCGGTCAACAGGCACTGCGCTCCCTCGGCCGCGAGGTCTGCCGCCACCTGGGCCCCCACGTCGAGCGCCCTGAGAGCCTCCCCCTCGGACATGGCCGGCTCTCGGGCGATGTTGCCGGTGCCGCGGCGCACCTTCGCCTGCCGCAGGCCCGGCGCGGCCGGCAGGTCGCCGGCCACGCCCACGTCGACCACGAGGACCCGGGCACCAACATGGCGGGCGAGGACGTTCACCGCCGCGCCACCAGCGCAGAAATTGGCGACCATCTGCGCCGTCACCTCCGCCGGCCACGGCGACACTCCCTCGGCCAACACCCCGTGGTCGCCGGCGAACACCGCCACGGCCGCCGGCTCGGGCACGGGCGGTGGGCACCGGCGGGCGATGGCCGCGAGCCGGATGCCTGCGGACTCCAGACGTCCGAGCGACCCCGAGGGCTTCGTCAGGCGCTCGTGGCGGGCGGCGGCGGCGGCGGCCGCTGCGTCGTCGGGGGGGGCGAGACGCGATCGGGCGTCAGCGAACGCCGGCACGGCCCTGCTGCTCCTCGGCCTCGACCGGCTCGCCGATCTCGTCGATCAGGGAGGGGACGTGGAACAGCCGGTTGAACAGCATCAGCTTCAGGACCCAGAAGATGGCGAAGGACATGACGTTGGCGAACAGCACGATGGCGGTCAGCTCCAGATGGTGGAAGTGGTACTCGACCCCGATGTGGTGCGCGACGGCCGCCCCCACGATGGAGAAGGCGATGCCGGCGGCAGCCATGGCCCAGAACGGCGCCACCTCCCGCACCAGGTGGGAGCGGCCGGTCTTGCCCCAGGCCCAATTCCGGTTCAGCCAGTACGAGGGGAAGGTGGCCACGCCGTTGGCGAAGACCGTGCTCGGCACCTCGCTCCAGGGGTGAAAGACGCCGTAGACGATGAGGAGGACCACGAACGAGACGGCGGTCGAGATGACCGACACCATGGAGTAGCGGAAGATCTTCTGACCCTCGTCGCTGCGAAGCCACTCCCAGAGGCTCTGGGCGAGATCGGCCATCGAGTCATCCTACACGGGGGACGAATGGTCCCCAGGCTTGCCATGGGGCGCCCGCAGAGCCTGCCGGGCCGGGCCCGAGCCCCCGATGACGGGCCGTGGCGCAGCGGCACCTCGTAGCCTGCCAACATGGCCGGATGAGCGAAGCTCTCGACTTCCTCGTCCGGCTGCTCGACCTGGAGCCGATCGAGGTGAACATCTTCCGTGGCATGCAGCCCGACGAGGAGCGCCAGCGGGTGTTCGGCGGCCAGGTCGCCGCCCAGGCGCTGATGGCGGGGGGCCGGACCGTCGAGCACGGCCGCGTCCATTCGCTGCACTCCTACTTCCTGCGCCCGGGCGACCCGACGATCCCCATCCTCTACGAGGTGGACCGGATCCGCGACGGCAAGTCGTTCACGACCCGTCGGGTCCGAGCGGTCCAGCATGGCGAGGCCATCCTCACCATGAACGCCTCGTTCCACACCGACGAGGTGGGGCTCGAGCACCAGTTCCCGATGCCAGAGGTGCCGCCACCCGAAGAGCTCGAGTCGCTGCCCGAGCGCCTCGCCCCCTGGCGCGACGCGCTCGCCGACTGGTTCTCGAGACCGCACCCCATCGAGCAGCGCCACGTGGGGCGGCTCCCGATCGATCCGGCCCAGGACGAGCCCTACCAGCGGCTGTGGATCCGCGCGGACGGCAAGCTGCCCGACGACCCGCTCCTCCACGCCTGCGTGGCCACCTACGCCTCGGACATGTCGCTGTTCGACACGATCCTGGCCCCCCATGACGTCCGCTCCAAGGACGCCAGCTTCATGGGGGCGAGCATCGACCACTGCGTCTGGTTCCACCGGCCCTTCCGGGCGGACGAGTGGCTCCTGTTCGACACCGACTCGCCGGTGGCCACCGGGGGGAGAGGGCTGGCCCGGGGCTTCCTGTTCGACCGCTCGAGCCGGCTGGTCGTGTCGATCGTGCAAGAGGGGCTGACCCGGGTGATCACCGAACCCTGGAAGCGCCGGCCCAGCTGAGCAGCCGGCCCAGCAGCCGGCCCAGCTGAGCAGCCGGGCGTGACCGGCCGCCCGCTCAGCGAGCGTCGAGCGGCACGTAGTCCCGCTTGCCCGGCCCGATGTAGAGCTGGCGCGGCCGGGCGATCTTGGAGTCCTGGTCGAGCATCTCCTGCCAGTGGGCGAGCCAGCCCGATGTCCTCGGGATGGCAAAGAGGACCGGGAACATCTCGAGCGGGAACCCCATCGCCTGGTAGATGAGCCCCGAATAGAAGTCGACGTTCGGGTAGAGCCGCCGCGAGATGAAGTACTCGTCGGAAAGGGCGATCTCCTCGAGCTTGAGCGCCACGTCGAGCAGGGGGTTCTTGCCGGTCACGGCGAAGACGTCGTCGGCGGTGCGCTTGATGATCGAGGCCCGGGGGTCGTAGCTCTTGTAGACCCGGTGCCCGAAGCCCTGCAGACGCCCGTGCCCGGCCTTGACGGCGTCGACGAACGCCGGCACGTTGTCGATGCTGCCGATCTCGGTGAGCATCCGGATCACCGCCTCGTTCGCCCCGCCGTGCCGCGGGCCGTAGAGCGCCGCGGCCGCCGCGGCGGTGGCCGAGTACGGGTCGGCATGGGCGGAGCCGACCACCCGCATGGAGGTCGTCGAGCAGTTCTGCTCGTGGTCCGCGTGGAGGATGAACAGCAGGTCGAGGGCCCGGGTGAGCACCGGGTCGGCCTCGAAGCGCGGCTCTGCCACCTTCCACATCATCGAGAGGAAGTTGGCGGCGAAGTCAAGGGAGTTGTCCGGGTAGACGAACGGCATCCCGACGCTGAAACGGTGGGCCGCGGCGGCGAGCGTCGGCATCTTGGCGATGAGGCGGATGATCTGCTTGGAGCGCGAGCCGGGGTCGAAGATGTCCTTGGCGTCGAGGTAGAAGGTCGAGAGGGCGGCGACGGCGGACACCAGCATCCCCATCGGATGGGCATCGTGGTGGAAGCCCTCGAGGAACCGCTTGCGCACGTTCTCGTGGATGAAGGTGTGGTACGTGATCTCGTGCTTCCAGGCCTCGAACTGGGCCGGAGTGGGCAGCTCCCCGTTGAGGAGCAGGTAGGCGACCTCGAGGTACGTGGAGTGCTCGGCGAGCTGCTCGATGGGGTAGCCCCGGTAGCGCAGGATCCCCGCCTCGCCGTCGAGGTAGGTGATCGCGCTCGAGCAGGCGGCGGTGGACATGAACCCCGGGTCGTAGAACCAGACCCCCGGGAGGAGCTTCGACCACTCGGTGGCAGCCACGCCCCCGTTGACGATGGGGATCTCGACCGAGTCGCCGGTGCGGTTGTCGATGATCGTGATGCTCTCGGCCACGGGCCTGAAGGCCTCCTGTGTCAGTCGGTCTGCCGCTGGCAGCGCCCGCCGGCGCGTCCGCCCGATCCTACGGCCGCCAAGACAGCAGGTCGACTCACGGGGAGCCTCACGGGGGGACTCACGGGGAGCCGGTCGGCGCCACCTCCACCGTCAGCTGCTGGACCAGCCCACTGCGATCCGCCTGGGCCGCCGGCGCGCCCACGGACAGCGTGAGCCCGTAGGTGGCTCCCGGCGACACGGCCAGGCGCCCCAGCTCGACGGCCACGGTGCCCCCCGGGGGGATCGACAGGCGCTGCCGGGCCGAGGGTGCCGCTCCCCGCACGCCCTGCTGCCCGACGAGGTGGAGGGTCACGGCCACCACGCTGCCCTGCTCCGCCACGTTGCCGAGGTTCGCCACCACGGTCGTGACGGTCAGCCAGCGCGTGGGCGGCACGACCGACACGCCCGCGATGCCCCCCGCCGGCGGGGGTGGCAGCGGTGCCGGCCGCAGCCCCGTGGCCGTGCCAACGAGCACCAGGCGGTGCCTGGGAGCCAGCGCGGGAGCGCCGGCCAGCTGGGCCACCAGACCGCCCACCGACTGCGAGCCCCACGCGCCCTGGTCGGGCACCCAGACCGACCGGGGGAGGCGCTGGCCCCCGGGCTGGGCGGAAAAGGCGCGGCGCAGCGTGGCGTAGACGCCGTCGGCGTGGACGAGCTCGGTACCGACGGCGGCGAGCTCGCCGGTCGCCGCCTGCGCCGTGCCAAGCCCGGCCGGCCGGCCCACCGTCGTTGCCGCGCCCGGGCCGCGAACGACGGGCAGGGGTGCGGACCCGAGCAAGCCGTCGACCGCGCCCCGGAGCCGGCTCATCGCCCGGGCTCGATCCCCCATCGCCGCGGCCAGTGCAGCGCCCGCCCCCGCGGCCGGCGGGGGCGTGGCCAGGTCGAGTGCCGCCCGGTACGCCGCCTCGGTGTCGGCCACCAACCCGTCGAGCTCCTGCTGGAGCACCAGGCGCTGCACCCCCGGCGAGGTGAGGCTACCGAGCAGGCGGGCCAGCTGCTCCGACGAGCGGTTGGACTGCTCCACCACCACGCGGGCCTGGACGGCGAAGGAGCGGTCGACGGCACGCTCGTAGGGGCCCGAGCGGGAACCGACGTCGGCGAAGCCGGCGACCACGAGGGCGATGGCTGCGCCGAACACGGCGACGAGCAGCGCGAGGCCCGTTCGCCGGCGACCCCGGCGCCGGCGGCGGCTCAGTCCCGGCATCGTCGCCCGACCCTACCGCCGCCGGCCGCCGCCAGCGGACTCGCGCCAAGGAGGGCAGAAAAGCCGGCCGATCAGGCCCCGCCGAACGACGGCCGGCCGCCACCGCTCGCACCGTGATCGGTCGCGGCGGAGAGGGTGCGCGCCGTCGGGAGGCCGCTGGCCGTGCTGCGCCAGTTCACCGTCGGCTGGATGGCGGCGAGGTCGACCCGGTCACGGTGGGCGTCGACGACCGACAGCAGGGACCTCAGGGTCGCCTTGGACAGGAGATGGGGCACGAGCCCGAGGTCGAGGAGCTTGGTGTGCGCGGCCCGGTAGTAGTGCTCTTCCTTTTCGACCCTCGGGTTGTCGTCGATGGTCGCCACCTCGACGCGCCCCGGGTACGCCTCGGCCACCATGCCGGCAAGCTCGCGCACGGAGAAGGACTCCGTGAACTGGTTGAAGACCCGGTACTCCCCCTGCGCCGGCGGGTTGAGGGCCGCCAGCTCCACGCAGGCCAGGGTGTCGCGGATGTCGAGCATGCCGCGGGTCTGGCCGCCCCTGCCGTACACGGTGAGGGGATGGCCGACCACGGCCTGCACGCAGAACCGGTTGAGGACGGTGCCGAACACGCCGTCGTAGTCGAAGCGGGTGGCGAGATCCGGGTGCAGAACGGTCTCTTCGGTCTCGTGCCCGTAGACGACCCCCTGGTTGAGGTCGGTGGACCGCAGCCCCCAGATGCGGCAGGCGAACATGATGTTGTGGCTGTCGTGGACCTTCGAGAGGTGGTAGAAGGAGCCCGGTTGCTTGGGGTACGGCAGGACGTCGGTCCGCCCTCGGTGGGTGATCTCGATGAACCCCTCTTCGATGTCGATGTTGGGCGTGCCGTACTCGCCCATCGTGCCGAGCTTCACGAGGTGGATGGAGGGATCGACCTCGGCGATGGCATAGAGCAGGTTCAGGGTGCCGACGACGTTGTTCACCTGCGTGTACACCGCGTGCCGCTGGTCGATCATGGAGTAGGGCGCCGACCGCTGCTCGGCGAAGTGCACGACCACCTCGGGGCGGAACTCCCGCAACACCCGGTCCACGAACGGAGCGTCGGTGAGGTCCCCGACGAAGGGGATCACCGAGAGGCCCGACACCTCCTCCCACACCCGGATCCGGTGGTGGAGCTGGCGAATGGGGACCAGGCTCTCCACCCCCATCTCGTTGTCGTAGCCACGGCGGGCGAAGTTGTCGACAACCCCGACCTCGTGCCCCCGTCGCGAGAAGTGCAACGCCGTTGGCCAGCCGAGGTAGCCGTCCCCCCCCAAGACCAGGACCCTCACACCCTGCCTCCTTCTCGTCGTCGGCGTGACCGGCCGGGCGCGCCGACGTGCCCCGGATGGGCTCGCCGGGGCGGAGCCGGCGACGCAACCTGATTGCAATCAAGAATGCCCGACGAAGCTGAGATTCAGCTGAGTCGTCCCCCAAAATGGCCTGGCAATGTGTGAACAAGCGGTGAAGCTGCGGGGGGCTCCGCCGGCAGGGGTGCCCCCTGGCCCGCCGGGGGATCCCCGGAGGGGTCCAGCTCTGGCGCCTGCGGTCGCCGGGGGGTCGCGAGCACCGGCTTGAGCTCGGGCAGCTCCGACGCCTCGCCCACCACGCCGAGCTCGACGAAGCGCCGGGCGGTGACGAGCACCCGCGACTCGAGGGAGCCCACCGTGTCGTTGAAGGCCTCCACCGCCGAGCTGAGGCTCCGATGCAGCTTGCCGAGGTGGCCCCCGAGGATCCGGAGCCGCTCGTGGAGCTCGGTGCCGAGGCGCTGGACCAGGCGCGCGTTGTGTGCTAGCGCATCCTGCTGCCAGCCGTAGGCGACGGTCCGGAGCAGGGCGATCAGCGTGGTCGGCGTGGCCAGGAGAACCCGGTTGGCCAGGGCGTGCTCGACCAGCGCAGGGTCATGCTCGAAGCCGGCGGCGAGCAGGGGGTCGCCGGGCACGAACGCCACCACGAACTCCGGCGACGGGTCGAACTGGCCCCAGTACTGCTTCTTCGCCAGCTGGTCGACGTGGGCCCGCAGCTGCCGGGCGTGGGAGACGAGGTGGGCCCTGCGCACGTCGTCGTCGTCGGCCTCCGCGGCACGGAGGAAGGCGTCCAGCGGGACCTTGGCGTCGACCACGACCTGCGCCCCTCCTGGCAGGCGTACCACCAGGTCCGGGCGCAGGCGTCCGTCGGGGCCCTCCGTCGACACCTGCTCTTCGAAGTCGCAGTGCGGCACCATGCCCGCCATCTCGACCACCCGCCTGAGCTGGACCTCGCCCCATCGCCCGCGGGTCTGAGGCGAGCGCAGGGCCGTGACGAGGTTGCGCGTCTCGCGCTGGAGCTGCTCGTGGGAAGCGCTGATGTGGCGGACCTGCTCGGTGAGGCCGGCGTAGGCCGCCTTGCGGTCCAGCTCGAGCTGGCGGATCCCTTCCTCGTACCGGGCGAGCGTGTCGCCCAGAGGCCGGAGCAGCTGGGCGATGGCGCGCTCGCGCTGCGCCAGCTCCTCGCGCGCCACCGCCTGGGCCTGATCGAGGCGAGACGCCGCCAAGGCGAGGAACTGCTCGTTGTTCTGCTGCAGTGCCCTGGCCGACAGCTGGGCGAACTCCCCCGACAGCCGTTCGCGATCCGCCTCCCAGGCGTCGGCCCGCGCCTGGGCTTCGCGCCTGGTGTGCTCGAGCTCGGCCGTGACCCTGGCCAGCTCCACCCTGGTGTCGGTCAGATCGGCGGCCGACCGCTCCAGGAGGTCGGCCAGCCGTGCCTCGCTGGCGCGAGCATCGGCCAGGCGCTCTTCGGCGCTCCGGGCGGCTGCCGCCGCCCTGGCCAGTCGCCGAGCGCACAGCAAGAGACCGGTGGCCAGCCCGGCTGCCGCCCCGGCGACCAGGCCCATCGCCAGGTCCGCGCTCATGGGGGCTCACAGTACCGACAGGGTGCTCACCGGCCGGGGACCGCTCGGGGCGGCCGCCGCCGCGCAGGTCAGCCTCGGCGAGCGTGCCGGTACCGAGTCGCCCGCCGCCGTACCGCCCCAGGGACGGCCCCGGTCGCCCACCGGCCGGCGCTGCCACCCGATACCGTGGCCTCATGCTGTTCCGCTCGGAGCGGGGCCGGCGCCGGCCGGGCGCGAATGGGCAGCCGGGCGTTGCGCCGCCCGCGAACGGCCCACCGGTCGCCCCGGACGGCCCGCCGGCTGCACCCGGAGCGGGCGAGGACAGCCGCCGCGGGCAGACGGAGGCACGCCCTGCAGGCGCCCTCGCCGATGCCATGGCCGAGATCGACCGGGTCGTGGTCCAGGTGTTCGCCCTGGTCGGCGAAGCCATCGCCGGCGCCACCCACGCGCTGCTCGCCGGGGATCGCGAGGTGGCCAAACAGCTGGTCCAGAACGACGAGACGATCGACCGCCTCACGAGGGACGTCGCAGAGATCGCCCAGCACCGGCTCGTCTCGGGCAGCACACCACCCGAAGAGCGGCGCGAGCTCGTGGCCGTCCTGCGCATGCTGCCCGACCTCGAGCGCAGCGGCGACCTGGCCGAGCACATCGCCCGGCGCGCTGCCCGCGGCCTCGGCACGGAGATGTCCGCGCGTAGCCGGGGCCTCGTCGAGCGGATGGGCGAGGTGGCGACCACCATCTGGGCAAGCACTGCCGACGCGTTCGCAGAGCGGGCTCCAGCAGGCGCCTCGCACGTCGACGACCTCGACGACGAGCTCGACGACCTCCACGTGACCCTGACCGCCGAGCTGGTGGCCGGGACGATGCCCCTGCCCGTGGCCATCGAGCTGGCGATGGTCGCCCGCTTCTACGAGCGCTTCGGCGACCACGCCGTCAACCTGGCCCGCCGCCTGGCGGCGCTGGCCGGCACAGCCCACCCGGAGCCGGGAGTACCAGGCCCAGACTGAGCACGGCCTGGGCCCCGGTTGGGCTCGCCAGCTCGGCTCAGCGGGCGGGCGGCGGGCGTCAGCGGGCGGCGGGCGTCAGCGGGCGGGGCTCGAGCAACGCCTCGGCGATCTGGACGGCGTTGAGGGCAGCACCCTTGCGAAGATTGTCGCCCACAACGAAGAAGGCGAGCCCGTTGCGCACCGTCGGGTCGGCGCGGATGCGGCCGACGAGGGAAAGGTCCGTTCCCGCCGCCTCGAGCGGCGTGGGCAGGTCGCTCAAACGGACCCCGGGCGCTGTGGCCAGGACCTCGCGGGCCCGCTCCACCGGCAAGGGCCGCTCCAGCTCGGCCACGATGGCAGCAGAGTGCCCGGTGAACACCGGTACCCGCACGCAGGTGCACACCACGCGCAGGCCGGGCAGACCGAGGATCTTCCTCGACTCGTTGCGGAACTTCTGCTCTTCCACGGTCTCCCCGGATCCGTCGCCAGCCGGGTCGCCGGCCAGCGGCACGACGTTATGGGCCACGGGCGCCGCGAACGTGGTGGGCGCCGGGAAGTCGAGGGCCCGGCCGTCGAAGGCGAGCGAGGCCGCACGATCACCGGTCCGAGAAAGCTGCTCTGCCAGCTCGGAGACTCCCGAGAGCCCGGCGCCCGACACCGCCTGGTAGGTGGCGACCACCAGGCGGCGCAGCCCGGCCTCGTCGTGGAGGGGCTTCAGCGCGAGCATCGGGATCATGGTGGTGCAATTCGGGTTGGCAACGATCCCCTTCGGGATCGACGCCAGTACATGGCCGTTCACCTCTGGCACGACGAGGGGCACGTCGGGGTCCATCCGCCAGGCGGAGGAATTGTCGATCACGACGGCGCCGGCTTCGGCGATCCGGGGCGACAGCACCCGCGACGACGCCGCGCCCGCCGAGCACAGCGCCACGTCGAGGCCCGAGAAGTCGGCCTCCCACGCGTCCTCCACCGTCACCTGGCGCCCGCCCCACTCGAGCTTGGTGCCCGCCGAGCGAGGTGAGGCGAAGAACCGGATGTCCTCGACCGGGAAGCGGCGTTCGAGCAAGAGGGCTCGGATGACCGCGCCGACCTGCCCGGTCGCGCCCACCACGCCGACTCGCATGACGAGAGCCTAGGACATCGGCCGGAGGCGGCCGCCGCGCACGCAGCCCGCTGCCCGGCCCAACGGGGCCCACGACGCGCTGTACCGGCGGCCCAACGGGGCCCACGACGCGCTGTACCGGCGCCCCAACGGGGCCCACGACGCGCTGTACCGGCGCCCCAACGGGGCCCACGACGCGCTGTACCGGCGCCCCAACGGGGCCCACGACGCGCTGTACCGGCGGCCCAACGGACCGCGTGCGTGGCGCCGCGGGCTCAGGCCAGCTCGAACGCCTCGTGGAGGCGGCGCACTGCCAGCTCGACCTGGTCGGTGCGGACCATGCACGAGATGCGGATGGTGGAGGTCGAGATCATGTCGATGTTGATCCCCTCGGCGGCCAGGGTCTCGAACATCGTGGCGGTGACGCCCGGGTGCGACTTCATGCCTGCCCCGACGAGCGACACCCTCGACACCGAGTCGTCGGAGGTGACGTCCGCCGCGCCGAGCTCGGGTCGCAGCGCCCTGCACACCTCGACCGAGGTCTCGAGGTCGAGCTTGGGGACGGTGAAGGAGATGTCCGTGGCCCCCCCGAGCGACGTGTTCTGGACGATCATGTCAACGTTCACCGACCGGTCCGCGAGGGCGCGGAACAGCCTGGCGGCGATGCCCGGCCGGTCCGGCACGCCAGCGACGGTCACCTTGGCCTCCGACGTGTCGTGGGTGACCGCGGTCACGACTGCCTGCTCCATGGACGGCTCCTCCTCGACGACCCAGGTGCCCGGCTCCCAGGTGAAACTGCTCCGGACGTGCAGGGGCACGTGGTGGTTCCGGGCGAACTCCACGCTGCGTAGCTGCAGCACCCGCCCGCCGGTGGCCGCGATCTCGAGCATCTCCTCGAAGCTGATCCTCGGCAGGCGCCGGGCGGTGGGGACGACCCTCGGATCGGCGCTGAACACGCCCGTCACGTCGGTGTAGATCTCGCAGGCCTCGGCCTTCAGCACCGCCGCAAGGGCCACCGCGGTGGTGTCCGAGCCGCCCCGCCCGAGGGTCGTGACGTCGCGCTCGGTGGACACGCCCTGGAACCCTGCCACCACGGCGACCTTCCCCTCGTCGAGTGCCTGGCGGAGGCGGTCACCGCGGATCTCGATGATCCGGGCCCGCGTGTGGTCCGTGTCAGTGATGATCCCCGCCTGGCTGCCGGTGAACGACACGGCGTCGATGCCGAGGCCGGCCAGGGCCATGCAGAGCAGCGACATCGAGATCCGCTCCCCCGAGCTGACGAGCATGTCGTACTCGCGGGCCGGCTGCACCGGGCTGACCTCGGCGGCCAAGCGGATCAGGTCGTCGGTGGTCTTCCCCATCGCGCTCACCACCACCACCACGTCGTGCCCCTGGCGCCGGGTGCGGGCGACGTGGTCCGCCACGGCGCGGATACGCTCCGCGTCGCCGACGGAGGTCCCTCCGTACTTCTGGACGACCAGGCTCACGGGCAGTGACGCTACCCGCTCCTCCCGCGCCCGCCGATAGGGTGTCGACCCGTGCCGAGCGAGAAGCGAGCCCGCCAGAAGGCGGCCCGACGGGCGAAGCTGGCGGCCCAGGCCAGGGCTCGACGCCGGCGGCGCCTGCTGCGCAGCGGCACGATCGTCGCGGTGGTGGCGGCATTCGTGATCGGGACCGTCTACCTCCTGACGCGGGGCTCGTCAGGCAACCCTTCATCGCCGGCCTCGCGCCAGGCGGCCGCCGACAGGATCGCCGTGGCCGCCGGCTGCCCCGCCTCGACCAAGGCGAGGGTCAACACGCAGCACTACGCGGCAGCGCCCCCGATGACGATCGACCGGGCCGCCTCGTACTCGGCCACGGTCCGCACGACGGCCGGCACCTTCGTGATCGCCCTCGACGCGGCCTCCGCGCCGGTGACGGTGAACAACTTCGTCTTCCTCGCCGACCACGGCTTCTACCGCTGCGTGATCTTCCACCGGGTGATCCCGGGGTTCGTCGACCAGACCGGCGACCCCACCGGCACCGGCACGGGAGGCCCCGGGTACACGATCCCTGACGAGCTCCCCCCGAAGGTGACTGCCGGCCCCCAGTACCCGAGGGGCTCGGTTGCCATGGCCAACACGGGCACGCCGAACAGCGGCGGCAGCCAGTGGTTCGTGGTGGTGGGCCGCAGTGTCCAGCTCGCCGACCAGTACACCCTCTTCGGCCACGTCACCTCGGGCATGAAGGTGGTCGACGCCATCAACCGCGACGGGTCCGCCTCCGGAGTCCCCCCCAGGGTGACCCAGCGCATCCTGTCGGTGACCATCCACAAGTCGTGATCCGATCCAGGGAGGAGCACCCATGACGTCCGCCGACTGCCCAGCCGCCGACGGCTCGAGTCCCCAGCGTCGGCGCTTCGACGCCGAGCCCCCGCTGTGCATCGACCCCTCCAAGCGCTACACCGCCACCATGACCACGTCGAAGGGGACCATGGTGATCGCCCTCGACGCGCTCGGAGCGCCCCGCACGGTCAACAACTTCGTGTTCCTGGCGCGCTACCACTACTTCGACGGGATCGCGTTCCACCGCATCATCCCGGGGTTCGTGATCCAGGGGGGAGACCCCGAGGGGACGGGTCGCGGCGGCCCCGGCTACCGGTTCGCAGACGAGCTTCCCCGTCCGGGCCGGTACCAGATCGGGTCGGTGGCGATGGCCAACGCCGGCCCCGACACGAACGGCAGCCAGTTCTTCATCATCAGCGGCCCCGACGGCGCCGCGCTGCCCCCTCAGTACTCGCTCTTCGGCGCCGTGGTGTCGGGGGGCGACGTGGTGCAGGCTATCGACGCCCTGGGGACCCGGTCGGGGAAGCCCACCGAGAACGTGGTCATCGAGACGGTCACCATCGCCGAATCCGACTAGTGCCCTGACTCCCGTTCAGGGCGTCCCGGCTCGGGAAACGCCGGCGCACGAAGTGCCTGCCGGCAAGGGCCGGACGCCTACCCGGCGAGTGCCGCCAGGCCTGCTCCCGCCCGCTCGCCGTCGAGGAACACCGTCACCTGCCGCTCGCCGGCGCACCGCCACGCGCCGTGACGGTCGCGGATGAGCGCCGTCCGCTCGGGGATGCCCACGACCGGCAGGCCCCGGGGAGCCAGCACGATCGAACGATGCAGCTTCTCGCCGTGGGCATCCTCGCCCACGTCGCCGAAGTGGGTCACCACGGTGAAGGACCTCAACAGCCCGAGCCCCACCGTCAGGGCGCCGCCGCGGGGATCGACCATGGGATCGGTGAGGACCATGGCACCGGCCGCGGACCCGGCCACGACCGCACCGTCTCGCCACGCCTCGGCGAGGGCCTGGAAGACCCTCGACTCCTTGAGGACGGAGCGCAGATGCAGGGGAGACCCCCCGCTCAGGTAGATGAAGCGGGCCTGGCGGACCCGTGCCGCGGCACCCTGGTCCTGCGCGTCGGCCCGCCCGAGGACCATCAGCCCCTCCACCCGGCCGCCGAGGGGCGCGAACCACTCCGCGGCAGCGATGACGACCCGCTCGGGATGCTGGTACGCGGCGGCAGTCGGAAGGACGAGCACGTCGGCACCTCCCGACGCGGCGAGGAGCTCGGCGTCGAACGTGCAGCCGGGTGTCCACTCGCCACCGCCCACCAGGGCGAGAGGTCCCGGACCTCCGCCGGGCCCGCCGCTGCTGGCTTCGGTCAACGGGCCGGTTCGGGCCGGTCGCGGCGGGCGAGGCTCGGCCGCGCCCACCAGCGCCCGCTGAAGCGCCAGGCCCGCCGCCCCTCCGACGACTCGTCCGTCGGCAGAGCCGCCGGTCGAGGCCAGCTGACCTCGACCGCCGCCGCCAGGGCTGCGACCACCTCGGGTCCCAGTGCGGGCTCTTCAGACATCGGACGGTTCATGGCGATCGAGGTTACCGCTCGCAACTCTGGCCTGGGGGTGCTGCCAGACTGGCTCCACTGGCCGGGCCAGGCCCGGAGCGGCGACTAGAGCGGGATGTTGCCGTGCTTGCGGCGCGGCAGCTCCTCGCGCTTGGACATGAGCAGCTCGAGGCTGCGGCACAGCACCTTGCGGGTATCGGCGGGCGAGATCACGTCGTCGACGAAGCCGCGTTCGGCGGCGACGTAGGGGTTGGCGTAGCGCTCGGTGTACTCCTCGACCAGCTCGGCCCGCCGTGTGGCCGGATCGGCGGCCTCGGCCAGCTCGCGCCGGTACACGATCTCGACGGCGCCGTTGGGGCCCATCACGGCCAGCTCGGCCGAGGGCCAGGCGAAGGACAGGTCGGCGCCGATCGACTTGGAGTTCATGACCACGTACGCGCCGCCGTAGGCCTTGCGGGTGATGACCTGGATGCGCGGCACGGTCGACTCGCAGAAGGCGTACAGGAGCTTGGCGCCGTGGCGGATGATCCCCCCGTACTCCTGGTCGGTCCCGGGCATGAAGCCCGGCACGTCCACGAAGGTGACGAGCGGGATGTTGAAGGCGTCGCACGTCCTGACGAAGCGGGCTGCCTTCTCCGAGGAGTCGATGTCGAGCACCCCGGCCAGCACTGCGGGCTGGTTGCCGACGATGCCGACCACGTGCCCGTCGATGCGCGCGAAGCCACACGTGATCGACATGGCCCAGTGCGAGTGGACCTCGAGGTACTCGCCGTCGTCGACGACGGCAGCGATGACCCGCTTCATGTCGTAGGGCTGGTTGGGGGAGGTCGGCATGAGGTCGACGAGCTCGGGTGTCTCGCGCTCGGGGTCGTCGGCAGGGACGACCCGGGGCGGCTCCTCGAGGTTGTTCGACGGCAGGAAGGACAGCAGGTAGCGGACGTCGTCGAGGCAGGCCTTCTCGTCGGCCGACACGAAGGTGGCGACGCCGGACTTGGTGGCGTGGCTCATGGCGCCACCGAGCTCCTCGAGCGTCACGTCCTCGCCGGTGACGGTCTTGACCACGTCGGGACCGGTGATGAACATGTGGGAGGTCTCCCGCACCATGAAGACGAAGTCGGTCATGGCCGGCGAGTACACGGCGCCGCCGGCGCACGGTCCGAGGACCACGCTGATCTGGGGGATCACACCCGAGGACATGACGTTGCGGTGGAAGATCCCTCCATAGGAGTGCAGCGACACGACACCTTCTTGGATCCTCGCCCCGGCGCCGTCGTTGAGGCCGATCATGGGGACCCCGATCGATGCGGCGAGGTCCATGACCTTGTGGATCTTCTCGGCGAAGACCTCCCCCAGGGCACCGCCGAACACGGTGAAATCCTGCGAGAAGATGCAGACCCGCCGGCCGTCGATGGTGCCGAACCCGGTGACGACCCCGTCGGTGTACGGCCGGTTCTCCTCGAGGCCCATGCCGTGGGCGCGGTGGCGGGCGAGCATGTCGAGCTCCTGGAACGACCCCTCGTCGAGGAGGTAGTCGATCCGCTCGCGGGCGGTCATCTTCCCCTTGGCGTGCTGGCGCTCGACGGAAGCGGCGCTGCCGGCGTGGCGCGCCTCCTCCTTGCGGGCTGCCAGGTCCTCGAGGCGCTGGGCCATCGACCGTTCCATAGCTGTCGAGGCTACCGGCTGCGCACCGGCGCCTCGCAACCGAGCCGTGCCGGCGGCACCCCCCGCCCCTACTCTTGGACGAGCTCGATCAGCGTGCCGAACGACGCCTTGGGGTGCACGAAGGCGACGGTCGTGCCGCGGGAGCCGGGACGAGGCGCCTCGTCGATGAGGCGCCCGCCGGCGGCGCGCACCGCCTCGAGAGCGGCCGCGCAGTCATCGACCCGGTAGCCCACGTGGTGCAGGCCCTCGCCGCGGGTGGCGAGGAACTTGGCCACCGTCGAGTCGTCGCGCACCGGGGTGAGCAGCTGCACGTAGGAGTCGGCCACCGCCAGCAGCGCCTCCTCGACGCCGTCGCGCTCGACGGTCTCGCGATGGGCCACCGAGGCGCCGAAGACCCGGCGGTACCAGTCGACCGCCGCGTCGAGGTCGTTGACGGCGATGGCCACGTGGTCGATCTCGCTCAGGAGCCCGGCGGGGTCACGCGGGCGCTGGGCCGCCGCCTCGTCGCTCATGGTCGGTCGCTCGTGGTCGCGTCACTCATGGTCGCACCTCCGCCGAGGAACCCTATCCGGCACGGTGCTCGGAGCGGAGCAGGGACCAGGACCCGAGACCAGGGGACGATGCTCCCCGGCGGGCGGCCTGCCGGTCGCGACTAGGATCAACGCCTGCACGAACGGGCTCGGCGAGCCCGGCTCACCCCAGCCGGCTGCCGGCCGGCACGAGCGGGAGGTCGCGCATGGCCGGATCGGTAGTCGTGGCAGGTGCCCGGACGCCCATGGGCAAGCTGTCGGGCGCGCTGTCGGGCCTGAGCGCCGTGCAGCTCGGCGGGGTGGCCATCGCCGAGGCGCTGCGCCGGGCAGGGATCGCCGGGGACCAGGTCGACTACGTCATCATGGGCCAGGTCATCCTGGCTGGCCAGGGGCAAGTGCCGGCCCGCCAAGCGGCCGTCGCCGGGGGCATCCCGATGACGGTACCGTCGAACACGATCAACAAGGCGTGCCTGTCGGGGCTGCACGCGATCTACCTGGCCGACCAGATGATCAAGGCAGGCGATGCCGAGGTCGTGGTCGCCGGCGGGATGGAGTCCATGACCGGCGCCCCCTTCGTGCTGCCCGGGGCACGCGGTGGCTTCCGCCTCGGCGAGGTGACCCTGGCCGACGCCATCATGCTCGACGGTCTGACCTGCGCCTTCGACCACGAGTCGATGGGCGCGGCCACCGAGCGCCACAACCGCGACGTCGGCATCAGCCGCCAGCGCCAGGACGAGTTCGCCGCCTCCTCGCACGAGCGGGCAGCGCGCGCTGCCAAGGACGGCACCTTCGCAGAAGAGATCGTGGCCGTGCCCGCACCGCGTCGGAAGGGTGACCCGGTTCTGGTCGACACCGACGAGGGGGTCCGGCCCGGCACCACCGCGGAGGTGCTGGCCAAATTGGTGCCCTCCTTCGCGCCCGACGGCACGATCACGGCCGGCAACGCGTCGCAGATCTCCGACGGCGCGGCGGCGGTCGTCGTGATGGCACGAGCCAAGGCAGACGAGCTCGGCGTCACGCCACTGGGCGAGCTCGTCGGGTACGGGCAGGTGTCGGGGCCCGGCACCTCCCTCCTGCACCAGCCGTCGCGAGCCATGGAGGCCGCACTGGCCAGAGCGGGGGTGGCCCTCGGCGACGTGGCGCTCTTCGAGATCAACGAGGCGTTCGCTGCCGTCGTGCTGGCTTCGGCCGACGAGCTCGGCATCCCGTCCGACCTCCTCAACGTCAACGGCGGCGCCATCGCCCTCGGGCACCCGGTGGGGATGTCGGGCACCCGGATCGCGCTGAGCGCGCTGCTCGAGCTCCGGCGCCGGGGTGGCGGGCTGGCAGCGGTGTCGCTGTGCGGGGCTGGAGGCCAGGGCGACGCGGCGGTCCTCCGCAGCATTCAATAGGGCGGGGCGTGGCGCGCCAGGAGGCTCGCCGACCCCATGTGCACCTCGCTCCAGGAGGCGACCGTCAGCTCGAGCACGGCAAGGGCGCAGGTGGCGAGCTTGACGGGCCGCGCGCTGCCCTTGTCGCCCCCCGGACCGCGCGAGGACATGGCGCTCACCAGCCCCTCGGCCGACGGGTTGTGCCCCACCACCATCACCGGCCCGTCCACGTCGAGCGTCCGCAGCTCGGCGAGGATCTCCTCTGGGGCCGCGCCGTAGAGCGATCGGCGGTGCACGACGGGCACACCCGGAAGCCCGGCGGCCACCTGCTCCGCGGTTTGGGCAGCCCTGGCGGCGGTCGAGCTCAACACCAGCCTCGGCAACGAGCGCTCGTCGAACCCGAGGCGATCCCCCGGCTGCCCGAGGCGCCGCCCGAGAGCCGAGGCGTCGCGCCGGCCACGCCGGGTCAGCGACCGCTCGTGGTCGGTGCCTCCGGCCGGAGGGTCGTGGACCGCCTTGGCATGGCGGAGCACCCACAGGGTGAGAGGGTGCTCGGGTGGGGCGGCCTGCCCAGCCGGGCCGGTCACCCTTCGAGCTCCCGGCGGCCCTCGAGGGCGCGCCCGAGGGTGATCTCGTCGGCGTACTCCAGATCTCCCCCGACCGGCAGGCCGCTCGCCAACCTCGTGACCCGAACCCCGAGCGGCCGCAGGAGGCGGGCAAGGTACATGGCGGTCGCCTCGCCCTCGAGGTTGGGGTTCGTGCACACGATGACCTCGGTCACGCCCTCCTCTTCCACCCGCCCGAGCAGCTCGCGGATCCGGAGCTGGTCGGGACCGACTCCCTCGAGCGGGTTCAGCGCCCCCTGCAGGACGTGGTAGCGGCCGCGGAACTGCTGGGTGCGCTCGACGGCGACGATGTCACGGGGATCCTCGACGACGCACAGGGTCCCCCGGTCGCGGCGCTCGTCGGCGCAGACGCCGCACAGCCCGCCACCCTCGGCCACGTTGAAGCAGCACGTGCACAGCGTGGTGCGCTCCTTGACCGACACGATGGCGTCCGAGAGGCGCAGTGCGTCCTCGGTCGGCACCTTCAGCAGATGGAAGGCGATCCGCTGCGCCGACTTGGGTCCCACCCCCGGCAGCCGGCCGAGCTCGTCGATGAGGGTCCGCAGCGGGCCCGTGTACACCTAGCCCTCCACCTCTTCGGCCCCGGGGAACGCCTGCAGCAGGCGGGCCTCGGCGATGGACTCGACGGCCCCGCCGTCCTCGAGGCCCTCGAGGTCGAAGGCGCCCAGGTCCTCATCGCCGCCGGGATCTGCCGGCTTCCCCGGCACCTCCGCACCGCGGGCCGCCTCGGCGTGCGGGCCCTGCACTGGCGGCGTACCCCCAGCCGATTCGGGGTCCCCCTCCACCACCAGCTCGAGGGCAACAGGTACCCCGAAGTGGTCGGCGATCGCCGCCTCGACCACCCCCCTCACGTCGCCACAGCGGTCGCGATGGGCAGCATTCGGCAGGACGAAGCGGGCCCGAGTGCCCTCGACGGCGGCGAAGCGACCGGCGCCGTAGAGTGCCCGCGCTCGGGCGGGAAGCTGCCGGAGGATGTGGTCCCCCCACGCCTCGACGAGGCTGTCGCGGTCGGGAGGCGCCGCCCCGGCGCTCGTCGGCACCGGCGGCACCGGCGCACGGGCCTCCCCGCCGGGCCGAACGGCCGACCCCCTCCCCTCCCCCGCTGCGCCCGCGAGCGGGGGCTCGGAGACCGGCGACGCAGCCGCCGGCCCCGAAGATGGCGACTGCCGCCGGCGCAGGGCGCCGAGCGCCGGCTTGGCTGCGGGGTGGCCGGGAGCAGGCCCGCTCCCACCTTCGGGAGGCGTCGGGCCAGCAAGCGTCGGCGCCTGGGAGGGTTGCCCGGCCGCGCGGCTGCTGCCGGCGAGGTGCCCGCTGCCGGCCAGCGCCCGCTCCACCTTGGAGAGCCGGTCGGCGAGCGCCGCCACCGAGTCGTCGAGCTGGGGGCGGGCCAACCGAACCAGCACCACCTCGAGCACGACCCGGGGGTCCGGCGCATCGCGCATGTCCACCAGCGCGTGGCCGATGAGCTCCATGGCGCGCACCACCCGGGCCAGGCCGAGCCGGTCGGCCATGCCCGACAACGCCTCGCGGTCGCGCCCGCCGACGTCCGCCAGGCCGGGGGCGAGGGAGAGGAGGAACATCTGGCGGAGCTCGTCGACGACCTCGGTCGCCAGCTGCTGGGCCCCCCAGCCCGCCTCGTGGAGGGAGGCCACCTGCACGAGCAATCGCGAGGCGTCCTCGTCGCACAGCGCGTCGACGATCTCGGAAACGCCGGGGCGCACGTCGCCGGCCGAGCCGGCGGCTGCGAACTGGTCGAGAGCGGACAGCGCGTCGCGCGCCGAGCCTCGGCCCCGCCGGACGGCGGCGTCGACCGCCGCGTCGTCGAGGTCCAGGCCTGCCAGGTCGCGGACGCCGCGCAGGAGGGACTGGAGCGTCTCGACCCCGAGGAGGCGGAACTCGAGGTGCTGGGTCCGGCTCCGGATGGTGGGCGGGACCTTCTGGGGGTCGGTGGTGGCGAGGACGAACACGACGTGGCTCGGCGGCTCCTCCAGCGTCTTGAGGAGGGCGTTGGCCGCCGCCGTCGAGAGCATGTGCACCTCGTCGACGATGTAGACCTTCCAGCGGCCGGGCGTGCCCAGGGCGGCGTGGGCTACGAGGTCCCGCATGGCGTCGACCCCGTTGTTCGAGGCGGCGTCGAGCTCGTGGACGTCGAGCGAGGTACCGCGCGCGATCTCCTGGCACGACCGGCAGGATCCGCAAGGTTCGCCGCCCTCGGGCGCCGCGCAGTTGAGCGACCGAGCCAGGATGCGGGCCGTCGAGGTCTTGCCCGTGCCGCGGGGCCCGCTGAAGAGGTAGGCGTGCGACACGTGACCGTCGCGCACCGCGCTCTGCAACGCGCGGACGACGTGCGGCTGGCCCTGTACCTCCCCAAAGCGCCCTGGGCGGAACCGCCGGTACAGCGACACGAACCCCGCGTCGCCGGTCGTCGTCCCCTGCGCCTCCACCATGTCGGGCGAGCCTACCGGGGGGTCATGCCGCTCCCGAGGTCGTGGCGCCCGAAGCCCCGCCCCGGCGTTCGGTGCGATGGCCAGGTTGGCTACGGCACACGACCGGACCCGCTGAGAGCTGCTGCCTTCCGGCCCTGACTCGGTTCACGGGCGGCCGTTGCGCAGGACCCAGCCACCGCACCCAGCGCCGGAGCGAACAGGGCGGCGCGAGCCTACCGCGCTGCCTCGCACTCCCACCCAGTTGGCGGGCTGGCGGGCCGGCGGGCCGGCGGGCCGGCGGGCCGGCGGGCTGGCGGGCTGGCGGGCTGGCGGGCTGGCGGGCTGGCGGGCTGGCGGGCTGGCGGGCTGGCGGGCAGGACTAACCTTTGCCGGCTGGTCCCCGGGAGGAGTGCGAGAGCGGCCGAATCGGCACGATTGGAAATCGTGTGTGGGGCAACCCACCGTGGGTTCAAATCCCACCTCCTCCGCCGCATGCAACCGATGGCCCGACCCGTGACCACTGGCCCCGATGGGATCGGCGACGAGGAGGCGATGCGCCTCGCGATCGCCGAGGCGGCGCGCGCGCCCGCCCACGGCGACGTCCCGGTCGGGGCGGTCGCGGTGGTGGGCACCACCGTCGTGGCCTCGCGCCACAACGAGCGGGAAGGCCGGCAGGACCCGACTGCCCACGCCGAGATCCTCGCCCTCGTCGACGCCGCTCGCTCGCTCGGCAGGTGGCGCCTCGATGACCTGACCCTCGTCGTCACCCTCGAACCGTGCCCGATGTGCGCCGGGGCACTCGTCGCGGCTCGGGTGAGGCGGCTCGTCTTCGGCGCCCCCGACCCCAAGGCCGGCGCCTGCGGTTCCCTGTACAACGTATGCGCCGACCCCCGCCTCAACCACGAGCTGCCGGTCGTGCCCGGGGTGCTCGCCCAGGAGTGCGCGGCATTGCTCACCTCGTTCTTCGCGCAGCGGCGGCCGGGCGCGACGTCGCCTGGCTGAGCCGGCGACACGCCAGCACCCGGCACAGCGGCACCCGGCAGGCCGCGAGCGCCGGCTCATCCCCCGGCCACGGACCGGAACAGGGCGCCGCCGGTGCCGCCGCGACCACCGACGGGCGCGAACCTCGCCGCGAACCCGCCGGCACCGCCGAGGCCTGCCACGCTCGAGGAGGGAACCGGCTGTGACAGGTCGGCCAGCACGACCTGCGTCCCTGCGGCGATGCCCGAGAGGATCTGGGTGTAGGTCGCTCCGACCGCCCCGACCGACACCCTCCGTCGCTGCAGCCGGCCTGCGTCGAGGACCACCACGTAGGAGCGGCCGGCGGCGAGCGTGTGCACGGCCGACGTCGGCACTGCCAGCGCGTCGGGCACCTCGCGGACGATCACCTGGACCTCTGCGTCGGACCCCGGGGCGATCCCGCCCGGCGTGCCGTCGAGGGCGACGACGAGCGGGTAACCGTACCCCGACGCCCCCTCCACCGGCGGTCCGACCCGCGTGACGACGCCGGTGACGTCGCCACGGGCGCCGTTCACCGACACCACGGCGTGGTCGCCCGCGGCCACCTCCGACGACTGCGCACCGGTGAGCGACGCAGTCACCTGGTAGCCGCCGGCACCGAGGATCGTGATCGCCGCCGTGCTCGAGCCGGCGGTGACCGACTGGCCCGTTGCCAGGCCGACGGAAGCGACGGTACCGGCGATCGGGCTCACGAGCTGGGCGTCCGCGAGAGCCTGCTGGGCGTCGAGGAGCGACGCGGTGTCCGAGTCGATGGCCGCCTGATCGGTCGCCAGCTGCGCGGGGCCCCCGGTGCCAGAGCTGCCGCCACCCGTGCCCCCGCCGACGGCTGGGCTGCTGCCCGCGGCTCCCGAGGGCGACGTCGCGCCCGCGCTGCTGGCGGCGCTGTCGAGGAGCTGCCCGAGCTCGGCCTCGTCGCTGGCCACTGCCTTCTGTGCCGCGGCGAGCTGCTGCTGCGCGGTCAGCGCCGCGCCGAGGGCGTCGACGCACCCCGGGGCCGGTGCACCCGACACGCCGGCTGCGTTCGAGGACGTTGCGGGCGGCACCGTGGTGGTGGTCGTCGACGAGGGCGTCGACGAGCCGCTGGTCGACGACGAGCTCGGCGTGGTCGCGGACGACGCTGCGGTGGTGCCCGTGCACGCCGCCTGCGCCTGGGCGAGCAACGCTGAGGCGTTCTGGGAAGCGGCGTCGGCTGCCTGCTGCGCGCTCACCAGGGTGGACTGCGCCTGTCCCAGGCTGCCGCCGGCCCCGGCGGCTGAGCCCTGGCCCGCGGCGGTTCGGGCCGACGCGGTCGCGGCAGGCGAGGGGGTGGCAGCGGACGTGGCGGAAGCCTGCGCCGCCTCGTCCTCCGAGAGCTTTGCCTCGGCGCCTGCCAGCGCGAGCTGGGCGCTCGACACGGCCTCGTCGAGCGGGGACGTGGCGAGGGAGGCGAGCGTCTCCCCCGCGTCCACCCGCTGCCCAACCGTGACATCGACCGCGGCAACCGTGCCGCTCACCTGGAAGGCGGCCACGGCCTGCCGCAACGGTTCGACGGTGCCCGGCACGGCCAGGGTCGCCCGCACCGTGGCCGTCGCCGCCAGCGCGACGCGGTAGCCGCTCGCGCCCGGCGACGCAGCGGCGAGCACGGCGAGGGCGGTCGCCAGCCCAGCCGCGGCCAGCCCGCACGACACGAGGACCCTCGGGTGACGGCGCAGCAACCCGGCACGGAGGTCAGCCACTTGCCGGACCCTGGCGGAAGAATGCCACGATGCTGCAGCTGCGACCGCCGGACGACGTGATCCTGATGGTGGCCGCCGTTATGGCACCGGTGCTGTCGGCCGTGCCGGCCGCCGACACGCAGTCACCGACGGCGAGAGCACCGGGCGAGGCAGGCTGCACTTCGCTGTAGGTGGTCGACGGGCCCAGTGCGACGGTGACCTTCGCCGACGATGGCAGCGAGGGCCGGGTGCCCTTGCCCTTTGCCCTGCTCTTCGAGCGAGCCGCCGTGCTCGCCGTCCGGGCGCGGCGTTGCAGGCTGGCCGAGGACACGCCACGGAGCACCATGCTCGTCTGGCTCACCGAGAGCACGGTGCCGCTGGCGAATGCCCCCCGCAGGCTCGCGACGCCCCGGGAGCTCGAGGGTCCACCCGGCGAGCGGAACGCTCCGGGCGGGAAGCGACGCGCACCGCTCGGCAGGGAGAAGGTGCCGCTCGCCGGGCCCGCTGGCGCCCTGGGAGGCAGGGCCCCGAACGCGGTGCAGCGACCTCCGTTCGCCTTGGCGATCGACACCGACCGGGCCTGGATTCGGCCTTTGGACGTGGAACCGCTCACCGTCACGCAGTCACCGGGGGCCACGGCAGTCGCGGCCACGTCGACGACCTCGGAGAAGGCAGTGGAGGGCGTCCAGCTCACCGTGACCTGCCCAGTCTGAGGGTTCTGCACCTCCATCGCCGAGCCCAAGACCGCGGCGACCGTTCCTGCGGCGCGGGAGAACGCGCTCGGGGTGGCCGGGCCGGCGCTCGGCGAGCTCGTCGCCGCGCCGGTAAGGCCCGGTACGAAGAAGGCAGCGCCCGCAGCCAGCGACGTGGCGGCGCCGGCAACCATCCACGACCGGGTCCGATGCAAGCCGCAGTCGCGGTCGCGGTGGCGTCGGGAGCTGTCGTTCACCAGCTGGTTCATCAGCCGCGCACTCCTACTCCTCACTCCCTCCGTTACTCGGTTCGCAACGCGTCGATCGGTGCGAGGCGGGCCGCCCGCGACGCGGGGTAGACGCCGAAGACGAGCCCGATGGCGATGGCGATGGCCAACGCGCCGACCACGGCCAGGGGCGACAGCGCGATCGGGTAGCCGATGGCGTGCGGCAGCAGCCCGGCACCGAGGAGGGCGAGGAGGGTGCCGAGCCCACCGCCCGAAAGGCCCAGCACGGACGCCTCCACGAGGAACTGGCGCCGGACGAGCGCCGGGGTCGCGCCCAGTGCCTTGCGCAGGCCGATCTCTCGGACCCGCTCGGTGACCGACACGAGCATGATGTTCATGACCCCGATCCCCCCCACGAGCAGCGAGATGCCGGCGATCCCGCCGAGCAGCACGGTGAGGGTGCGATCGACCGACGTGGCGGTCGACACGAGCGACGCCTCGGACGCGATCGTGAAGTCCGCATCGGCGGGGTTGGTGATCTTGTGCAGCGCGAGCAGCTCGTCGTCGACCTCCTGGTACGCGGCCGACAGGGTGCCGCCCGAGGTCGACTTGACCAGGATGGAGCTGAGCGAGCTCGGGCCGAACAGGCGCTGCACGGCCGTGCTGATGGGCACGATCACCAGGTCGTCCTGGCTCGACGCGGTGGACGACGAGGTGGAACCCACCGAATCGAGCACGCCGACGACCGTCATGGGCACACCGTTCACGTCGACGCTCTGGCCCACCGGGTCGAAGCCCCGGAACAGTTCCGAGGCCGTGTCGGGCCCGAGAACGGCGACGGCCGCGTGGTCCGTGACGTCCTGGCGGTCGAGGAAACGGCCCTGTGCGACAGTCCGGTCCCGCACGGCCGCCCACGAGGGCGTGGTGCCGTCGACCGCCGTCGTCCAGTTGTTGGAGTTGAGCGTGTCGGTGAGCGTGCCCGAGGACGTCACCACAGGCGCGACGTCGGCCACGTCGGGAGCCACGGTCCGGGAGGCGAGCGCGGCCGCGTCGGACTCGGTCAACGTGGAAGCCGAGCCGAACCCGCTGCGGATTCCCGAGGCCGTCGTGGCGCTGCCAGGCGACACGGTGAGGAGGTTGGTGCCGAGCGCGTTGATCTCCGCGCTCACCTGGTTCTGCGCACCCTGACCCAGCCCGACGGTCAGGATCACCGCCGCGATGCCGATCATGATGCCGAGGACGGTCAGGCCGGACCGGAGCCGGCGGGTGCGGATGGCGTCCAGGCTAGTGCGCAGCGTCTCGAGCCACGTCACGGCACCGGCTCCGTCTCGGCGAGGATCAGCCCGTCGAGGAGCCGTACCGATCGGCCGGCTGAGCGGGCCACGTCGGGATCGTGGGTGATCAGCACGAGCGTGCGGCCTGCCGCGTGCAGCTCGTCGAGCAGGCCGATGATCTCGGCGGCCGATGCCGAGTCGAGGGCCCCTGTCGGCTCGTCCGCCAGGATCAGCGACGGGTCGTTGACGAGGGCGCGAGCGATCGCCACCCGCTGCTGCTGGCCTCCCGACAGCTCGCCGGGACGGTGCTGGACCCGGTCGGCGAGACCCACCCGCCCGAGGGCCTCGAGGGCCCGGCCGCGACGTTCGGCACGGCCGACCCCCGCGTAGGCCAGGGGGAGCTCGACGTTTCGCAGCGCGGTCAGGGAGGGCAGCAGGTTGAACTGCTGGAACACGAAACCGATGCGGTGGCAGCGGACCGAGGCGAGCTCGGTCTCGTCCATGGTGCTCACGTCCTGCCCGTCGAGCACGTACGTGCCCGACGTCGGCACCTCGAGGCAGCCCAGGATGTGCATGAGCGTGGACTTGCCCGACCCCGACGGGCCCATGACCGCCACGTACTCACCTGCGTCGACCCGCAGGGTGATGCCCCGGAGGGCGGCCACCGCGAGCGCGCCGCTGCGGTACACCTTGGTGACGTCCCTGAGATCGATGACCGGCGCCCGGTCAGCCACCGGCGCCCCCTCCGAATCCTCCGCCGCCCAAGCCTCCGCCCCCGAACCGGGCACCGCCGCCCAAGCCTCCGCCAAGGAAGCCCCCGCGGGCGAAGCCCCGTCCGCCGAAGAGGCTGCGACCGCCGCTCGCCACGACGCCGTTGAAGCTCACGACCCGCTCGAGGACCTTCTCCCCAGGGGTGAGCCCGCTCGTGATCTGCGTCTGGCCATTGGCACTGACGCCGGTCGTGACCGGCCGAGCCACCTGCCGCCCGCCCTCGACCACGGTCACCGTCGCCGCCCCGCCCGGCGAGTAGGAGACTGCCGCCGTCGGCACCTCGACGGCGTCGGCGATCTGCTGGACCACGATCGACACCTCGGCGGTGGCGCCCGCGTACAGCCCGGCGGGCGATCCGGTCACGGTGATCTCGACCGGGAAGGTGGCCACCCCCGAGCTGTTCGAGGCGATCAGCCCCACCGAGGAGACGAGCCCGTAAACCGGTGCGGTCGAGCCGGTCGGGGTGATCACCGCCTGCTCGCCCGGCTTCACGAGCCCGACCTCGGTGTCGTCGACGCTGGTGCTCACCACGTAGCTGCCGGTCGAGACCACCACGACCTGAGCTGACGAGCCCGACGAGCCCGAGGATGCCGATGACGAGCCCGATCCGCTCGCGGCCGACGAACCACCCGGCGAGCTGCCCGACACCTCCTGGCCGACGCTCAGGGAAACCGAGGCCACGGTGCCGGCGATCGGCGACACCAATGTGGCGTCCGACAGGTCGGTCTGTGCCGAGGCGAGCGCGCTCTGAGCGGACACGACAGCAGCCTGGTCGGAGTCGACCTGGCTGGCCACGGCGCCAGCGGCCTCGTCGCTCGACAGCTTCGCCTCGGCCGCAGTGAGCGACGCCTGCGCTGCGTCGACCCGTGCCTGCAGTGCCGAGGGGTCGAGCGTGGCGAGGGTCTGGCCTGCCGTGACCGTCTGGCCGGTGGTGACGTCGACCGCCGTCACCTGACCCCCCACGGCGAAGTCGACGTCTGCCTGCTGAGCAGGCTCGAGGGTCCCCGACGCGGCGACAGTCCGCTGCATGGTGCCGGTGGTGACGGTGACCACCTGGGTGGTGACCTCGACGGCGGGCGTGGAGGACGAGCCGGTGCCCAGCCAGATGCCGATGCCGGCCGCCGCTGCCAGCACCGTCAGCACCCCGATCACGGTTGCCCTGCCGCGGATCCCGCGCCCCCGGTGCACACGGGTCGGGCCGTGGAGGTCGAGCTGCTCGGTCGGCTCGCCCTCCATCGACGCCACGTGCGCGACGTCGCCGTTCGCCATGCGAGGCAGTCAAGCCGGTCGACCTAATGGATTCGTAAAGAGGGCGGGGTCCGGCTCGAATTACCGCTTCCATAGGCCGCATTGACGTCCTTCTTATGTGGCCACGCTTCACTGGGACCGGCAACGACGGTCCATGTCATGGATGGCAGACGACGATGAACGCCGACGACGAACGCGACTCCGACCTCACCGCCCCTGGCGGTCCTCACGGCGCGGGCGACGACCCCGGTGCCGGACCGGCGCCGGCCAGCGCCGGTGAGAGCCACGGCGCGGGCGACGACCCCGGTGCCGGACCGGCGCCGGCCAGCGCCGGTGACAGCCACGGAGCGGGCGGCGACCCCGGTGGCCGTGACCCGACAGGACCCCTTCCGCTGGCCACTGCGGGCAGCGCCCACGACACCTCTCCGTACCCGGCGATCGCGGTCCCCCACGGAGCTCCAGGCGCTGCCGGGCCCTCAGGACCGCCCGAGCCGGGAGCCGAAGCGCCGCCCCCGGGGTGGCACTGGCCCGGCTCGCCGCCCCCGGGGTGGCACTGGCCCGGCTCGCCGCCCCCTCCCTGGGGCCAAGCCGGCGCGGCGGCACCCCCACCGCCCTATGGCTGGGGCCCGCCGCCGTCACCCCCCGGTGGCGGCCTCCCACCGGAGCCAGCGACCGGGGCCGGCCCGACTGGGGCGCCGCGCGGCAAGCATCGGGTGCCCGTCGTCGTGGCTGCGCTGGTCGGGGCGGCTGCGGCCGTGCTCGCCGGTGTCGGCATCGGCTGGGGTGTCTGGGGTACCGGCCAGCCAACAGCCTCCTCCGTACCGTCGTCGGCCCCAGGGTTCGAGAGCCCGACGACGGTGCCCCAGGGCTCGCCGGGGCCCCTCGACGCCTCGGCCATCGCCGCCAAGGTGGACCCGGGGCTGGTCGACATCAACGTCACGCTCGGAAACCTGGGGGAGGAGGGAGCTGGCACCGGCATGGTGCTCACGCCCTCGGGGACCGTCCTCACCAACAACCACGTGATCGCCGGCGCGACGAGCATCCGGGCAACCGATGTGGGCAACGGCCGCACGTACACGGCCACTGTCGTCGGCTACGACCTGAGCGGCGATGTCGCGGTCATCCAGCTGCAAGGCGCGTCGGGCCTCGCCACGGTGTCCTTCGGGAGCTCGGCCTCGGTCAAGGTGGGCGACCCGGTGGTCGCGATCGGCAACGCCGGTGGGGTCGGCGGCAAGCCGACGGCCGTCGCGGGCACGGTCACAGGCCTGAACCAGTCGATCACCGCCGCCTCGCAGTCGACCGGCACCTCCGAGCAGCTTTCGGGGCTCATCGCGACCAACGCCCAGGTGGAGGGCGGGGACTCGGGGGGTCCCCTCGTCAACTCGTCGGGCAGGGTGATCGGGATGGTCACCGCGGCAACGAGCGACTTCTCGTTCGGTGACGCGCCCCAGCAGGGGTGGGCGATCCCGAGCGACACCGCGCGCGCGATCGGCACCCAGATCTCGAGCGGCCAGGCATCCGACAGCATCCACATCGGTGCCACGGCCTTCCTCGGCGTGCGGGTGGCGAGCGCCGGGGCGGGTCCGGGGTTCCGCTTCGGCGGCGGCCTCCCCGGCGGGCAGATCCCCGGCGCGCCCTCGACGAGCGGGGCCGTGGTCGTGGGCGTCGAGCCTTCCACGCCAGCGGCCCAAGCAGGGCTGTCGGCGGGCGACGTGATCACCGCCGTCGACGGTCAACAGGTGCTGACGCCGACCACCCTGACGACCCTGCTCCAGGCCCACCACCCCGGTGACACCGTCCAGCTCAGCTGGCAGGACACGTCGGGACAGTCGCACACCACGCCGGTGACGCTCGCCTCGGGACCGCCCGCCTGATCGTGGAGCGGGCGAAAGCCCGCCACGCCCCTCCCTTGGGCGTGTCGAAGAAGGCGGCAGGGCGAGCCTGCGGTCCGCCTCCTGCCGGGGCCGGCCGGCGCCGGGCGAACCGGGCGCAAGGTGGACGGTAGAGTCCCGGCCGGAGGGATGCGAGAGTGGCCGAATCGGGCGGTCTCGAAAACCGTTGTGCCCCTTGGGGCACCGTGGGTTCGAATCCCACTCCCTCCGCCGACCGGGCCGGGCCGGCTCAGGCGCCCGACCCGGGCGGGGACACCCGGCGGGTCTCGAGCCACCGCCGAAGCCCGGCTGCGTTCGAGTGCACCCCGTTCATGACCTCGAGCTTCTCGCGGTGCTCGGGGGCCACGCCCGAGAGGTCCGCGGCGAAGCGCTCCTCGAGGGCGGCAGCGATGTCCACCCCGGCGCGGTAGTCGGCCTCCGCCGTCTCGGCCCACTGGCGGAGGGTCCCCTCGGCTTCCTGCAGGACCCCGTCGGGGTCGGGCAGCAGGCCGTAGTGGGCGAGGGCGAGCCCGGTCGGGCGGCGCCGGGCGAACCTCGCCAGCGAGTGCAGGGCCTGGTCGAGGTCGAAGTCGGGGGGCGGCGTGGACGGCCGGAGGACCCCGCCGTCGGGGAGCTTCACGCCCACGGCGTCGCCGACGAACAGGATGCCGCTGTCGGAGTCGTGCAGCCCGACGTGGTGCTTGGCGTGGCCCGGCGAGTCGACGGCGGTCAGCACGCGACCGTCGCCGATCTCGATGCCCTCGCCGTCGGCGAGCACGTGGAGGCGGTCGGGGGCGGTGGGCCGGAGCCGCCCGTAGAGGGAGTCGAGCAGCGGGCCGTAGACGCGGGCGGCCGAGCTCACCAGGCGCTCTGGATCGGCAAGGTGGCGGGCGCCTTTCTCGTGCACGTAGACCGTCGCACCGGGGAAGGCCAGGGCGACGTCGCCGACGCCACCGGCATGGTCGAGGTGGATGTGGGTGACGACGATCCCGGCGAGGTCACCGGGGCCGACACCGAGCCGCTCGAGGGAGGCAAGGAGCACGGGCACCGAGGTCTGGCTGCCCGTCTCGATCAGGACCGGGCGGGGTCCCGCGATCAGGTACCCGGCAGTGGTCCTGCGCCAGCCACCGAGGAGGGTGTCGATCTCGACCACGCCCGGCGCGAGGGTGGTCGCCGGCGCCGGCTCCGGGCTGCGGTCGAGATCGGT
>Ga0070738_10000913_pt1 | contig 71297 bp, 55 predicted proteins | sample Coa_R2_2_FD_66446 | JGI IMG/M metagenome (GOLD analysis project Ga0070738, IMG submission 66446) | Surface soil microbial communities from Centralia Pennsylvania, which are recovering from an underground coalmine fire - Coalmine... | ecosystem: Environmental > Terrestrial > Soil > Unclassified ...
GCCCCCTCCTCCCCCCTGAGCCGCCCCACCGGTCCGCGGCCCGGCCGGCGACGCAACCGTCGACGCAACCGTCGACGCGCTGCGCGCTGCCGTGGGCGCCGGAGCACGCATCGCCGTGAGCCCGGCGGCGCGCGAGTCGTCCACGGTGGACGAGCCGCCGCCAGCCGGCGGACCACCCGCGCCCTGGTCGTCACCCGTCACGCCAGCCGCTCGACGGAGCGCGGCATATCGGGCACGCTGCGACGACACGAGCCAGGAATTCGCCGCCGGCCGGCTGAGCTTGGTGAACGCGTCATGCCCGAACAGCCACTGCGTGGGCGTGAGGTCGGCGGCGTCCGCCGCCGCCCCTCCTCGCGGGGCGCAGGCGCCGGTGGGAACGCCACCCGTCCGAGCTGCCGACGTGCACCCGGACGCGTCGCCGGCGGCGGCAACGGATTGGGCCGACGATGGGCCGGGCATCACGGTGATGGCGGCGACTGCGACTGCGGCGACTGCGGCAACGCATCCAGCACGCGGGATCTTCACGGATCGGCTCGAGGCGAAGGACCCCCAGCGTCCGATGGGAGAACTGTGCCACGACCCGGTCGGCGCATACGCTCATCCGCCCCCACCCCGTCGTCAACGGGCTGATGCTCGGGCTCACCGTGTACGCCGGGTCACCAGCCCGGATCGGCGACCGTGCCGCATCACCCTCTGTGCGCTGCATCACTCATGGCAGACATCTGCATGCGGCGCGGGATGCGACCCACGGTTCATTCCCGTTTATTCCCGTTCATTCCCGTCACGGGCCGTCGCGGCGGCGGCGGGAACCGTTATATTGGCGCCTATCGTATGCCCTGGCTCGAGAGGACGACGGTGCCCGACGACCACTCCGATGGGGCGAGACGAGCGTGTCCGCGGCCCACGGCGTGAGCGCCGCCGCACTGCCGGACGGAGCCCCGATGCGTGCGGCCCTCCAACACGCCGTGAGCGCGCGCGACTACGACACACCGGCGCTTCGCGAGGCGGTAGTGGGCTTCGGCGCCGAGGCTCGGGTGCGGGGTGTGCCGCCCGAGCGCGTGCTCATCGCCCTCAAGGACACACTCAACGCCCGTGACGTCGGGGAGATCAGCGACTGGTGGCGCGCCGTGCTCACCGATCGCTTCGTGCGGTGGGGCGTCGAGGGATACTACCGGATCGACCTGCGACCGGACTCGGCGCGCGACGCCTAGCGCGTCAGGCGCTCGGAGCCGGATCCGGATCCGGACATCAGACCCGGATCGCGACCGCGTCCGACTCGGGCGCGGGCGATGCTCGAGCGGCCTCCCCGAACCGTTCGCCGCGGCGCTCGGGGCCGGCAGTCACGGCCAGGATTCCGGCCAGGAGCACCAGCGCGGCGAAGATGCCCATTGCCTCCCCGTAAGGCATGTGCGCGGCCATCTGCTCCTCGATGTAGGGCGTTCGGGAGGCGACGAGCACGCCGAGCTGGTAGGCCAGCCCGGGAAAGAACCCGCGCAGCTGATCGGGGGATAGCTCGTTGAGGTGGGCCGGGATGATGCCCCACGCGCCCTGCACCATGAACTGCATCAGGAAGCCGCCGGCCAGAATCAGCGGGAACTGCGGAGCCAGGACCCAGAGCGGGATCAACAGCCCGCCGAGCGCCAGCGCCGTGACCATCGCGCGACGCCGGCCGATGCGGTCGGAGAGGGCACCGAAGAACAGCCCGCCCGCGATCGCGCCCACCATCGTGATGGCCGTCACACCCGATGTGAGACCGGTCGTGAAGCCCCGCTGGTGCTGGAGGTATCGCGGATACAGGTCCTGCGATCCGTGGGAGATCGCGTTCATGACCGCCAGGAGCAACACGAGATACCCGAAGCGTCGCCAGTTGTGCACGATGGCGCGCCCGTAGGTCCGCCAGTCCGTGCGCGACCGATGCCAGGCCTCGGGCTCCTCGACTCGCGCCCGGATGAACAGCGTGAGAAGCGCGGGCAACCCGCCGACGAAGAACAGGGCCCGCCAGCCCCAGTGCGGGAACACGAGCGCATAGGCGCCGGCGGCGAGCAGGAACCCGAGCGCATATCCCTCCTGGAGGAACCCCGACAGCAGCCCGCGCAACCGGGGCGGCACCGACTCCATCGTCAGCGATGCGCCGACACCCCATTCGCCGCCCATGCCGATGCCGTAGAGGAGGCGCAGCAGCAGAAACACCCTGTAATTCGGCGCGAGCCCGGACAACACCTCGATCACCGAGTAGTACAGGATGTTGACGATCAGCGGCACGCGCCGGCCGAAGCGATCGGCGAGAAGCCCGAAGATGATCGCACCGACCCATCGGGTCGCGAGACTCGCCGAGATCGTGACCACGACCGCCGAGACCGATGTGCCGAAGTCGTGGGCAATCGGAGCGAGGACGAACGTGACGACGAAGAAGTCGAACGCATCGAGCGTCCACCCGAGGAATCCCGCGAGGACGGCGTTGCGTCCCGCCGACTGCGCCGGCCGGCCCGGCCGCACCGGGCGAGATGGAAGGGTCACGAGGGAGAGTCGTCCGGCCTGGAACGGGAGCGGAAGCCGGGTCTCGATGCAGCCCGGCGCGGGGTGGTGTAAGTAGCGGAGACGTCGCGCCGAACGGTAGGGCGCTCAGGCCTCGGTCAGGGCCAGGTCAGCGCCGGGGCTCGAAGCGGAGTGTGCCGGCGCTGTCGCGTCGCACGGTGCCGGCGTAGAGGCCGAGGAACGTTCGGTTCCACCAGCGCCCGGTGCGCCGCCGTGTCGCGGCGTCGGTGAACCAGTAGCGCCAGACGACGGTGCGCACCGCCCTGGGCGGCGCGGCGGCGAACGGATCGCCGGCGAACAGCTCGAGCACGCTCGGGCTGCCGGTGAGCAGGCGGGCCTGCGCGGCGACGACCCACGGGTTGTCGGTCCAGGGGGCGAGCGAGGCGAACCAGAGATTCCAGTCGAACCGCGGCTGATACGGGGCGTAGATGCCGGGCGGCGTCGCCGGGTCCTGCGGCTTGTACCGGAACGGATACGCGATCCATGTCGTGTCGTCGCGCGTCCCCTGGAACTCGATCTCGTAGCGCGCCCGCGTCATGACGGCGAACAGCCCGTATGCATTGGCCACCCGGAAGGGCGCCGCCCACCGGGCTGGAGCGAGCAACGGCCCGGGGACGGCGGTCGGCAGAAAGGACACGGCGCCCACGTACACCGTCCCGACGAATGTCAGCGCCGCGACCGCATCGACCGGCCGCACCCGCCAGGCGCTCGCCGACGGCGGCAGGCTCGCGACACCGCCCGAGGGCGTCGCCCGGCGGAGCGCCCTCCACCGCTCCAGATCGCGGTCGCCGACGAGAAAAACGCCGAGCGCGAGAACGAGGTAATTCAGGAACGCGTAGTTGGCGGTGCCGATGATGCCGAGCTGGAAGACCGTCACGATGATCGCGATCGCCACGCGCACGGGCCGCGCTCGACCCCACAGGAAGACCGCCCACGGGGCGACGAGCTCCATGACGAGGGTCAGGAGCGTGGTGGCGGCGTGGAAGAGGTGGGGGAGCTGCTGCACGTACCACCCGATCCAGGTCGGGAGCGGGTTGTTCTCGTAGTAGTGGTCCATGGCCGTGAGCGTCCGCCATTGCGGGTCGCCGCTCAGGAGCTTGACCAGCCCCGACTCGAAGTAGATCGCGAACCACTCCCAGCGCAGGAGCCAGATGCCGGCCCGTGGCGGCGGCGACTTCACGCCCAATCCCGGGAAGACGCCGCGCGGCGCGAGCAGGACGCCGGCCACACCGGCCTGGAGGAGCATGCCGTCGGACTGGTAGGCGGAGAAGTCCTGCAACGTCGCGACGCACGAGAGGAATGCGAGCGTCGCGAGGGCGGCCGCGAGCCGCGGCCAGACGTTGAGCGTGAGGAGCACCGCGGCCGCGAGTCCGGCCGCGACCAGCGCCGTCAGGGCGGCGGGACCCGTCCCCGCCCAGAGCACCGTCGGCGCCTCCCAGAGGTGCCGGAGCGCCGGCAGCGAGGAGGGCGACGGGAGCGCAGGGAGGTCGGGGGAGGCGCCGGCCACCGCGCGAAGATAAGATCCGGCGGGCTCGATGCCCTCCGGCCCCACGAGGCCGCGCATCTGGAAGAGCAGGGAGAAGAACGCCGACGCGAAGATGAGCCCGAGCGCGCGGAGAAACAGCCACCGGGGCCAGAGCATGTCCGTCGACGGCGCGAGCAGCCACCCCCGGCCGGGAGCGCGGCGGGCGGTCGTGGTCGGGTCGGGACCCAACGGCCTCGCGGCGGCCATCGTGCTGGCGGCCGCGGGCTGGTCGGTCACCGTCCGCGAGGCGGCCGGCTCCCCGGGCGGCGGAGTGCGATCGGAGGCGCTCACGCTGCCGGGATTCTTGCACGACGTGGGCTCGGCGGTCCACCCCCTGGCCGTCGCATCACCGTTTTTCCGGGGCCTGCCGCTCGAGGTCCACGGGCTCGAGTGGGTCCACCCGGCGGTGCCCCTGGCGCACCCGCTGGACGATGGACCGCCGGTCCTCCTGCATCGCTCGATCGCGGAAACCGCCGACGCGGTCGACCGACGCGATGCCGCCGCGTACCGGCGCCTCATGACGCCGCTGGTCGAGCGATGGGCGGCGTTCTGCGAGGATGCGCTCGGCCCGATGCCGCCGATGCGGCTCCCGAGACATCCCGTGCTGATGGCCCGCTTCGCGCGACTCGGGCTCCGTCCGGCCGCCACGGTGGCGCGGCGCGTCTTTGCCGGGCCGCGGGCGCGCGCGCTCTTCAGTGGGCTCGCGGCCCACAGTGTTCTCCCGCTCACGACCGCGCCGTCGGCCGCGTTTGGGCTCATCCTCGGCGCGGCAGGGCACGCGGTCGGCTGGCCGAGCCCGCGCGGCGGGAGTCGGGCCCTCACGCGCGCGCTGGTCGCACACCTCGAGTCGCTCGGCGGCCGGATCGAGCTGAACGCGCCCGTCCGGTCGCTCGAGGAGTCGCGTGGCGCCGACGCCGTGCTCCTGGACGTGGGACCACGCCAGGCGCTGGCGATCGCCGGCGATGCGCTCCCGATGCGCGCGCGCCGCGACCTGCGGCGTTTCCGCTATGGCCCCGGGGCGTTCAAGGTCGACTGGGCCCTTTCGGCGCCGATCCCGTGGCGCGACGCCGGCTGCGCGCTGGCCGGGACCGTGCATCTCGTGGGCACCCTGGAGGAGACGGTGGCGTCGGAGCGCGCCCCGTGGCGCGCCGCCCACGCCGATCGGCCGTTCGTCCTCCTGGCCCAACCGTCCCTCTTCGACCCGTCGCGCGCGCCGCCCGGACAGCACACGGCGTGGGCGTACTGTCATGTCCCCAACGGCTCCGACAAGGACATGGTGCGACAGATCGAACGGCAGATCGAGCGCTTCGCGCCGGGCTTCCGGGATGTCGTCCTCGCGCGGTCGGTGATGCCGCCCTCGGCGCTCGAGGCGTTCGACGCCAATCTCGTCGGCGGTGACATCGCGGGCGGCGCGAACACCCTCCGCCAGCTCATCTTCCGCCCCGCCCTACGCCGAATACCGTACGCGCTGGGCGCGCCGGGACTCTATCTCTGCTCGGCGTCGACACCGCCCGGCGGCGGAGTCCACGGCATGTGCGGGTATCACGCCGCGCGCGCTGCGCGCGCCCGATCGGGCGCATGACCGCGCCAGCCGGACTCGGCCGTATGGCGGCATGCCGCGACCGTTCTGGCCCGATGACTGCGTTTCGGGAAGGGGTAGCGAACACCCTTTCACGAGGACGTCATGCAACGAGGACGAAGTAGCCCGCAGCGCGCGATGCAACTGCTTGCGGTCGCGTCCATGGTCGGCGCCGCGGCGTGTGCATCGCATCGGCCGTACGACCGCAACACGAGTCAGAGCCGCTACGAGCCGCGACGGGACGCGAACGGGGATGTCGTCAACGAGCGGCACGACGATGCCGGCCGCTATGCGCATCGTGCGCCGCCGCCGGATCGCGCCGAGCCGCAGCCGGCGCAGCCTGGCCCGCAGTACGTCTGGGTGCCCGGCCACTACAGCTGGGATGGCAGCGACTACCAGTGGCACAGCGGGGATTGGGAGATGCCGCCGAACGGCTATCACTCCTGGCGCCCCGGCCACTGGGACCAGACGGGCCCGAACAACTGGGTGTACACCGAAGGGCAGTGGCAGTGATGTCGCGGCGGGGCGCCGACTCGGCGCCCCACGCCTGACCCCTCCATCGCCGCCCCGGTCAGCCGACGCCCGTCGCACGGCCGGCACCCGCCAGAGTGCGGCGAATGGGCCGCGGGACTGTTGCGCGCCCGCAGCGTCGACAGTGTGAGAGTCGCTCGGATCGCGGGCGTGCCAAGCCGGCTCGGCGGTACGATTCTTCCGGGCCGGGGTGCCGTTCCCTCAGTGGAGCGACGGTGGTGCGGGCACCAGTCCGGAGCCACACCGGGGTCGCCTTCGGGATGGCGGTGGGGCCTGGCGAAGGTCCCATGGCGCTCGACGCCCTCGAGAGTCTCGCGACGTACTATCCCGACGCGAGTCGGTGGGTCCTCGACGACTGCACGTCGGACGGGACCTACGACGCGCTGCGGGAGTGGATCTCGCGACATGGCGGGCACCTCCTGCGCAACGCGCGCCCGGGCGGCTACCGCGGGATCGCACGATCGTACTTCGCCCTGCTGCGCGAGATCGCGCGGGCCGAGCCACGGGTCGAGATGGTGATCAAGATCGACCCCGATACGTGCCTCCTCGGGGGCGATCTCCTGGGGCGGTTCCGAGCGCGGTTCGCGGCCCAGGGGCCCGGAATGGTCGGCGCCTATCGGGTGGGGGCCGGCGGACGCCCCCGCGTGTTCGGCCACATCCGGCGCAACATGCTGCTCGACCTCCTGCTCCCCATCGGACCGCACAAGACGTGGCGCGCGCTCCGCGTGGGGTTCCCGTACTGGGCGCGCTACCTTCGCGCCGCGCGGCGCAGCCGCTACGTGTTCGGCGAGCATGTCCTTGGCGCGCTCGCCGCCATCCACGGCGACACGCTCCAGGCGCTCGTCCGATCGGGGTTCCTCACCGTGCCACCCCGGTTCCGGGCGCTCACGGTACAGATGGACGTGCTCCTCGGGATCGGCGTGCGCGCGGTCGGGCACACGCTCATCGATCTCGACGAGGCCAGCCGGCCGGCGAGCGTGTGGCTCCAGTTCCTCCCGCCAGTGCCACTCACGGCGACGACCATCCTCGAGCGCGGCTACATGGCGGTCCACCCGGTCAAGGCGACGCCGGAGGGGACGATCATGCGGGAGGTCTTCCGACGTCGGAGACGTCTGGAGTCGGGCCCCGAGCCGGTCGCCGCATCCGCCGGGGTCGCTGCCGGGGTGCCCGAGCCGCCGCCCGAGATTGCGGCGAGCGTCAGCTCCCTGCGACGCGATGGTATCCGAACCCCTGCGTGACGAGTGATGGCACGGGGCAGGCGCCGATGAGCGCCGGGTCGAAGCGGAACTGCGGGAGCGTCTGAATCAACCGCGTCAGGAAGGTGTGATGATCCGGCCCGGCCGCCGCACCCGGGTCGGCGCGGCCGCGGACGGTCGTCGGAATCACCTGGCCGTGCTCATTGACCACCAGCTCGAGCGTCGCGCTGTCCTCGGCGCTGCCGACGGCAGGACCGGCCGGAGCCGGTGGACGAATGTCCGGCTGCGGACCTGGCGCGATGGCGGCGGGTCGCCGCAGCGGCCAGATCGGCACATCGATGCTCGCGAGTGGGACCGCGCGATCCCCGGGCAGCGGCTCGGTCGTGGTGATCGCCAGGTCGAACCGGACCGGCGGCACGCCGTGCCCACCGCCCGGAAAGGGTGGGAAGGCGTGCGCATCCGCCGCGCGCTGGACCGCCGCCAGCACGCTCGTGTCGGCGGCGCCGGAGAGCGACGTCACGGCCACGCGCAGTCCCGCCATGCGGCCCGTGGAGTCGAGCGTGAAGACGGCCACGCCACTGAGCGCGGGAGCGACGTCCGCTCCCCGCCGGTGCGCGCGCGGGTCGCTCCCGGTCGCCATCGTGTCCGGCGACGGGAAGGGATACCCGAGCACGTGTAGCGTCAGATCGCTCGGGAGCGCGAAGTACCGGCGGACGGCGGCGAGAATGCTGTCCCGATAGCGATCCAGGGCGGCGGCCGGCGCGCCGACGAGCTCCGGTGACGCGCCGTCCTGGAGCAGCCCGTACACGACGAGCGTGGTGCTGTCGTCCGCCGGCCGCGGCTCACACGCCGAGTCGCCGGGGAAGGCCACGCTCGCCCGCACGGCCGCTCTGGCCTCGGGCGCATCACGCGGCGGGCCATCGGTCGCGAGCCCCAGCCGGGTTCGGGTCCAGATCGCGATCACATCGCACGTCTGTGACATGATCGCGGACGGGCCCACCGTCGGCCCGCGCGCCGTCGTCGGTCCCGCGAGGTACTCGTTCTCCTTGGGGAGGCTGTCACCGGCGGGCGCCGCCGCATGCCACCCGGCCGGGAGCTCGGAAGCGCGGTAGAACTCGATCGCGCCGACGTTCTGGACGGGAACCAGCTCGTCGAGGTCGTGCGCCGTCAGCGCGAGCTGCATCATACCGTCGACCATGAAACCGACGCACTCGTTCTTGCCGCGGAGCCCCGAGACCCGCACGGCCGGATCGGGATACGTGTAGCTGAAGAGGTGGAGGCCCCGCAGGGTCTCCAGCAGTTGGGTGACCCGCTTCGCCTGGCGCCGGACGATCTGGTCGTAGGTGACGAACTGCCCGATCCCCTCTCGCATGCGTCGATCCAATCCGACCTCGCGATAGGCGGCGCGCTCGCGCGCCGTGGTCGTCACCGGGGCGAGCACGTGGGTGGCCGAGCGGAGCGCGATCTCGATCGGCACGAAGCGGGAGCGCGAGACCGTGACCGCGCGGCGCTCCGGGCGAAAGCCGAAGCGCCGGACGAGGAGCATCCCCGGGCCGGGCGGCGGGTCCCGGAGCACGAAGGTGCCGGAGTCCGTCGTCGTGACCGAGTCGGCCGTGCCCAGGAGTTCCACCGTGACGCCCGGGAGCGGAGCGCCGTCCGGTCCGACCACGCGGCCGGCGAGGTGCGGTCCGACGGCGGCGACGTCCGCCGACCCCGGAAGTGCGGTGATGGCCGGCGGCGCCGGGCGCTGAGCCCCACCGGGCTGGTCCCCGGGCGCGCCGCGCTCGAAGGTGTGGCCGAGTAACCGGTCGGTCTCGATCGCCGTCTCGGTGACTCCCGAGGTCTTGGCCGGGCCGATCGTGAGTTGTCCGCCCCGCGAGTCCACCGACGCCGAGGTGACGTGCGCCATCGGCCGCGGCTGGACCGCCGTGACCGAATCGAACACCGGCACGAGCGGCGCCAGCTCGCGGAACGTCGTAGTGACCGTCAGGCTGACGACGGGCGGCTGGACTCGCTCCGGCCGTGTGAGGCGGAAGATGGCCCGCCGCACGATGTATCGATGCGCGTCGAGGTAGATGGAGCCCTCGACATCCGGCTGGTGGATCGCGCTCGCGGGGAGGAAGTCGATCCGGATGACCTCGGACGTGTCACCCGGGAGATGCTCTATCCCGGCGTCGGTGAAGCAGTGCGCGGCCAGGAACGCCGGGTCGGCAAAGTCTCGAAACGTCGGGAGGTACATGTACCGCGTCGGCGTGCCGGCGGCGTCCACGTCCTCGTAGACGATGCCACCGACATGATACGGACGGCGGGACCGGCTCTCGTACTCGACGGTGTCCACCCGCTCGGCGACGTCGGGGCCCGGCTCGCGGTGCAGCACGCGCCGCTCCTCGCGGCTGAAGCGGAAGGGATACTGGTCCAGCAGAAGCACCAGCCGGTCGACATTCTCGCGCAACTGCGCGAACACCGCCGCCAGGCGCGGGTCGATGTCCGCCGAGGGGACGCCGGTCGCGGTGCACCGGTCGGACCGATGCCCGACGACCGCGATCCGGCCGAGCGGGATGGCGACCCGCCGGAGCCGAAACTCGACCGTGGTGATCGCCGGCGCCGGGTCGATCAGGATCGTGGTGTCGACCGGCGCGAAGCCGATCTGGCGTGCCCGGACCCGGTGCGGCCCGGGCGTGAGCCGGGTGAGACGGAAGCCGCCGGCCGCGTCGGCGAACGCGGCGCGGCCGGACTCCGTGAGAACCACTGTCCCGTAGGGCACCGGACGGTCGCCGTCCCGGTCCCTCAGCGTCCCGGTGAGCACACCGGAGGAATCGCCGCTGACGGCCGGCGCGACCTCCCCCTGTCCCGCCGCCGTCGTGGCGCTCCCTGCGTTCGTCCCGGCGACGACGAGCGCGAGGACGATCATCCTGAGTGCGAGCGACATGGCGGAGTCCGATCCCCGGGAGTACTAGTGAATCATGCGGCTGGTCGCTGTCCCGCGCCATGCGTCAGACGCGACCCGCGGCGTCCGCCCCAGCACCAGGTCGGCGTGCGCGACCCTGATCGCGTTCTGGAGCGTCGTGCCCGCCGGACCTGCCCCGCGAGTGTGGCCGAGGCCGCCGCTCCGGCCGGACCGGGTCGCACACACGACCCCGCGGATCGTGGAGCGACTCCTCCCCTTCGGGCCGCGGCGGCGCGAGCTGACGCTCGAGTATATCCGAGTGCACTACGATCCGTCGGCCACGTCGATCCGGATCATCCCGCGGATGATCGTGATTCACGCGACGGAGACGCCGACGCTCGACTCCACGCTCCGGCTCTTCGTGCCGGACTCGCTCCCATCGTCGCGGTCCGACATCGCGGTCGGCGGCGCCCTCAACGTCTCCTCGCACTACCTCGTGGACCGTGACGGCACGATCTATCGGCTGGTGCCGGACACCCTCATGGCCCGGCATGTGATCGGCCTCAACCTGGTGGCGATCGGGATCGAGAACGTCGGCGGCGGGCGCTCGGGCGCGCTGACCCATGCCCAACTCCTCGCCGACCGCTGGCTGGTTCGTGACCTCGTGCGTGCACACCCCGGGATCCGCTATCTCATCGGCCACTGTGAGTACGGCCGCTTTCGCCGCACCGGCCTCTGGGCGGAGCGCGACTCGACCTACCTGACCCCCAAGACGGACCCCGGGTCGCGCTTCATGGAGGCCCTGCGCCGCGCGCTCGGGCCCGATAGCCTGCGCGCGGCCGCGGCGGCCGCCACCCGATGAGCGGGGTCACTCACGCCGCGTGGGGGGCGCCGACATCGCGGCCGATCGTGCGGCCGCGATCCATGTTGACGTAGAGCGCCAGGAGTACGGCGGTCAGCGCCGACACGGCCAACTTCTGTCCGAGCGTCCACCACGGGATCGGGGAGACGAGGCCCTCCAGCGCGCCGGCGACGAGGAGCAGGAGGGCCGTGCCGGCCAGCAGGGTGATCGCGCGCCGGCCTCGCGCGATGAGCGCCTCGCGCCGGGTGGTGGCGCCGGGAAGGACGATCGCCGAGGCCAACAGCAGCCCACCGGCGCCGGCGATCGTGATCGCGCTCATCTCGAGCACGCCGTGGGGCGCCACGAACGCCAGGATGAGGGACAGGATCCCCTTGCTCCGGTACAGCCCGAGGACGGCCCCGAACTCGATCCCGTTGAAGACGAGCGCCGCCATCGTCCCGAGTCCGACCAGCAGGCCGCCGGCGAAGGCGATGATCGAGACCTGGATGTTGTTGCGCGCGACGAAGCTCGCGACGAGCGGGCGGCGCTCCTTGAAATCGGGAATGTATCCCTCACCCCGCCGTGCCCACTCCACCCCCTGCTCGGCGCGGTCGACCATGGCCGTCCCGACGAGCTGCGGCGCGAGCGCGGGGTGCGTGACCACGGCCACGTAGCCGATCGCCGCGGGCCCGAAGAGCAACGACGCGGCGAGCGCGATCGGGAGCGCCGACCGGCGGATCTCGCGCGGGACCTCGATGGTCATGTACTCCCAGACCGTGTGCCATCCCACGCGGCGGTCGCGGTAGAGCAGATTGTGCCCCGCCGCCACCAGTCTGCTCAGCGTGAAGAGCGCATCCACCTGGCGTCCGCGGGCGGCCGTCTGGAGCCGCGCCAGGTCACCCGCGAGCTCGCGGTAGCGCGAGACGAAGTCGCTCACCTCGCGCTCGCCCAGCCCCGCGAGTCCGCGGCGCTGCGCCTGGGCGAGGAGGGCGGCGAACTCCCGCCAGCGCGGCGCGCCACGCGCCACGATCGCGTGCTGCTCGCGGGCCGCGCCGGTGTCGCTCCGTCCGGCCACCCCGCGGGCCCGGGCGGCCTGCTCCTGGGCGTGCAGTTGGACGAGCACCGCCGCATCGCTGCCCGTGAGTGCCGGCACCCGCTCCCGGAACCGCGCGGCGAGTTGGGCCGCGAATGCGGCGCGCCGATCGGATGCGAGCGCCGAGCGCCGGGCGATGAATCGATCGAGAAGGTGGAACTCATCGTCGGTGAGGGCGGTCGCCGGCGGTGGCCCGGCCGGCCCGGCGAGCGGCTGCCCGGCAGTCGGCGGGGCGGCCGCCGAGCCGGTGACCAGGCCGGACGCCGCGCCGGTCACCGCGCCGGGTGGCGCGTCCACGGCGACCGCCACGGCACGCTCACTCACGACCATCGTGCCGGCGGCGATATCGCCGACCCGCTTGCCTGCACGGGAGAGCACGATGCTCAGGATACCGACCCCGTAGGTCGGGAGCGGCTGGAGGTCGATCACCCGAAGGAGATTGCGGACCGCCGACGCCGCGAACGTGATCGAGTAGCCACCGTCGCGGACGACACGGAGCCCGAGCCGTCGCTTCCCTGGCGTCTGGCCATCCCAGAGCGCCTCCCACAGGACGTAGTAGCCCCAGAGCACCACGAACTGGAGGAGGATGAGCCCGGCCACGATCCAGGCCGACGTCCAGGTCCGTCGCGCGAGAAAGGGCCGGGCGGCCAACCCGATGCCGATCGCGCCGAGGGCGCAGATCGCGTAGTCGATCAGCGCCGCGGCGACCCGCGTCCCGATGCCGGCGATCGTGTACGAGACCACCACCTGCTCGGGGGTCTCGACATCAACCTCTTGCTCGAGTGCCGAGCCGGCGGCCACCTATCCCGCCGTGCCGCGCAGGATCCCGTTGCGCACGCGGATCGCCTTGGGTGAGGCCGCCGGGTCGGCGACGACGCGCGTCTCGACACGCACCCGGAATTGCAGAGGGCCTCGGAGGGTGAGCCGCTGCCCGCCCCGCATGACGATGAACGGGATCATCGCCGGCTGGGCAGTCCCGGCCGCCCCGTACCGGGCGCGGAACTGGGTGCCGAAGTCGGCCGCGAGCACCGGGAGGTCGCCGACCGAGACCAGCACGTCCCCGCTCTGCACGCCCGCGGACTCCGCCGAGGAGCCGGGCTCGACGCGCACCACACGCACGTGGCCCGAGTCCAGCTCGGTCGCGATGCCCAGTCGTGGTGCGCGCACGCTGTCGGTCGCGAGGCGGAGCCCGGCGAGCGGAAGGATCGAGTCGTACGGGTAGCGCTCGCGTCCATCGATGTAGCGGTGGATGAAGTCCCCGAACGAGCGCCCGCCGGCCGCGCGACCGACCGCGCCCCACCAATCGACGCCGGTAAATCCGCGCTGCCGCTTGTAGGTCCCGTCGTACACCGCGCGCATGACGCTGTCGAGCGATTGGCGGTTGTCGCTGGCGTCGCGGATGATGATGTCGAGCAGCAGGCCGGCCAGTGAGCCCTTCGGGTAGTAGAGGTACCCGGTGCCGTCCGTCGGGTGGACCCAGGTCGACAGGGATGCGTCCGTGAGTGCCACGGGCGGGGCCGCGTCCACCTCGCCGATCTTATCGGCGACGTGCTGATAGAACCCGGTGTCGGCAATCACGCCCCCCCGCACTTCGGCGAGGTCCGCGTAGTAGTCCGTGATCCCTTCGCTCACCCACAGCCATGGCGTCGGCTGCGGCACGTCGTAGCGGTACGGCACCATCTCGGCCGGGCGCATGCGCTTGACGTTCCACGAGTGGAAGATCTCGTGCGCGTAGAGGCCCGGCATGAACGGGTAGTCGAGCACGGGAACGCCGACGACGTCGACGTGCGAGTCCTGGTGCTCGAGTCCGCTCGCGGAGCCTCCGAGCGAGGAGTCGGTGACCTGCATGACGGTGTACGTCGTCCACGGGATCTCGCCGAAGACCGCCGCCTCGGGCGGGATGACCTGGGCGAGCCATCGCAGCACGGTCGCCCGCCGCTCGCCGGCGACGATGCCGGCCGGATAGCTCGCGTAGCGGACCCAGTGCGTCGCGACCTGCTCGCTGTCGAGATCGAATCGGCCGACGAAGAAGGGCATGTCGACCAGGTCGTGGTACGTCGGCGCCATGTAGCCATCCGGTGCGGGGCCCGGCGTCATTCCGGTCGCGACCCGCCAGCCCGGGGTCGTATGGATCGTGACCGTCGCCGGGAAGTTGAGCCCCCGCCCTTCCGGGTACAGGAAGAGATTCGTGCCGTTGAACAGCGCGAAGTCCGGTCTCGTCCACGCCATCGCGTTGTCCAGCGTGTCGGCCTCGTACGTGAAGGTGACACGGATCGATCTGGCCCCCGCGGGCTCGATCCGCCAGGTCTCGTAGTCCATCTTGTCCCACGTCAGCGGGCGACCGTCCGCGGCCGTCGGCGCGAACGCCGACACCCATCGGGAGAACCAGACCATCTCGTAGGCGCCCGGCGTCCACGCGGGAAGCGACAGGACGACCGGTCCGGGCCCGGCGACCGTCAGGGTCACCGCCACGGGGATGTGGCGTGACGCGACCGCCGCCGAGTCGACGGTCACCTCGTAGCGTAGGTCGGTGACGGGTGCGGAGATCGCGGCGGCGATCTGCGCGCCGGCCCGGGGTGCGCCCAACGGGGTCAGGACCAGCGCGACAAGCATCGCGCGGAGCGGCGCCGCTCCATGCCGGTCGGCCGGGTGCGTTGCGCCGCGGGAGTGAGCTTCAGGGCGAGGGTCCGGCATCGGGCTCAGGACTGCGAGGGAGGGGATGTGCAAGAACCCGGCGGGACGACGTCTCTCAGGTGTCTTCCACAGGCGAGCGCGAATGTCTGCACGAATTTATGGAACCGCGCAGCGCGCGGCGGTAGGGATGGTGGTGGTCACGGCAGCGGTGATCCTGCTCCTCGTCCTCTTCGGACGCCAGCCTCTCATGCTGCACGGACTGCGCTCGCCGACGTCACTCGTCACGCGATATCGACGCGTCGATCCTGGCGTTCGGCACATGGGCTTGGACACGGGCGAGGGACGCGACGTGCCCGCGCTCGCGCCGACGAACCGCCGGGGCGCGCCGCCGCTGGCGCCCGCCCCGATGCTTCAGGCCAAAGCGGCGGTCACCTCGGCGATCACCGGCGCGTTCGCCGACGAGGTGGCGGCACGGGCCGGCGGTGCGTCCACCGACGTGCCCGCCGACGAGTCCCTGGGAGGGAGCGTCAACGCGATGATCGTCCGGACGGGCACGGCGGCGATCCGGGTGCCGTCGCTCGACAGCGCGACCGGTCGGGTCCGGGCGCTCGCCGCCGCGGTGGGCGGGTATGTGGCGAACAGCGTCATTCAGGGGGGGCATGACCAGGCGCGCACCGCATCGCTCGAGGTCAAGGCGCCGTCGCCCAGCTTCGACCGGCTGCTCGCCGGTCTGCCCGCCCTGGGCGCGGTGGAGTCGGTGAACGTCGAGGCGGAGGACGTCGGCGAGGAGTACGTCGACATCGGTGCCCGCATCGACAACGACCGCCGGTTGCAGGATCGGCTGCTGCGCATTCTCGACACGCGCGCGGGGAAGCTCAGGGACGTGCTCGATGTCGAGCGCGAGCTGGCCCGGGTCCGGGAGGAGATGGAGCGGTACGAGGGGCGCCTGCGCTACCTGCGCGCGCACGCCGCGATGAGCACGCTCACGATCACCGTGTACGAGCCGGTGCCAATCATCAACCGGCCCGGCGCCAACCCGATCGTCGCCGCGCTTCGCGATGCCTGGGCGAACTTCGTCGGCCTCATGGCGGCCGCGATCGCCGCCTCGGGGCTCATCGTGCCGATCGCGGCCGTCGGTCTCGCCCTGTGGTGGGGCGTGCGGCGCCGTCACCGGCCGCTCGCCGAGCCCCAGTAAGGGCGCGTCCCAGGGGAGGGCGACCGGGCGAGGGGTCGCCCCTCAGGGATGGGCGACGGTGTCGATGGCGGTGCCGTACTTCGTGTTGACCGCCGCGATCATCGCGTTGACGATGAGCTGCTGTGCGAGGGCCGACGGGTGGAAACCGTCGAGCGTGAAGACAGGGCCGAAGGGTGCCGTCGCGCTCGTGAAGTCCGGGCGGGCGGCGATCAGCCCTCTCGCCCTGAGCTGTGCCAGCAGCGGATTGACGTCGATGAACGCGAAGCCCGCCGACGTGGCGGCCGTGCTGATGTGCTGGTTGTACGCCGCCACCGTCTGGCTGACGATCGCCTGCTTGACGGTGTCGAGCGTGAAGGGCGCCTGCGTGGCGCAGTCCACGCTCGTCGGATGCCCAGGGGTCGTGCTCTGGAGGGCGGCGATGATCTCGAGCGACACGAGTGCATGCGCGCCGTTGCAATCGCCGGAGACGGGCACGTCGGTCGCCGGGTTGCCGGTGACCGCGGCGTTGAACTCGGCCTTGAAGGTCGGATCCGCGATCAGGCTGTCGACCGGGAAGAGTGCCGGTACCTGGGTGACGTTCACGACTCCGAACAGGATCCCGGTGAGGCCTTTGCGCGCCGACGTCAACTGCGCCATCATCGCGTCGTACCTCAGGCCGAACGAGTCCACCGGCGTCGGCGTGCCGAAGGCGAAGCCCGAGAGCGCGGGACCGAGGACGTCGTTGTTCCCGATCCAGATGCTCACGAACGTCGGCTGCGCATCGAGGGCGCGCTGGACCTGCGTCTTCCCGCCGAGGATGAGCGTGGTCAGCGGGTTGCCATTCGGGCTCAGGGGCGACGTCGGGTCGATGACGGCGGCGCCCGGGACGGCGACGTTGTTGAGGGCCATCGTGACGCTCGACGGGTCACGCAGCGCGCAGGTACTGGGCGTGCCCCCGCCGAGACGCGCGCCCGTCTGGAAGTTCACGATCGGCGGCGGGCAGCCCGGCGGCCGGAACCCCGGGAAGGCGTAGCGGGTCCCGACCTGATGGGCGAACAGTGCCGCGTAGCTCTCGGCCTGAGTGGTGTCGAGGATCCCGCCCGACTGAAAGCCGGCCGTAATGCTGTTGCCGAGGGCGACGTAGCTGGCGAACAGGGTGTCCTTCCCGGTGAGTCGCGGGCCGTTCACGAGCTCCTTCTGCTCGCATGCGGACGCGAATGCGATGACGAGGAGGGTGCTCGCGGCCAGCGGCCGGCGCGCGATCCGCGGAAGACGCATGGGCAGCTCCCTAGAGATGGAGTCGGAGGCTCGCGCTGAAGACATTGGCCGCGAGATCGTAGAACCCGGAATTGAGCTCGGCGGCCGTCTGGGCGGGGCTCGTGCGCTCGGTGATTCGGCCCCGGCGCCCGCGGGTGAAGACGTGGAGGTAGGCCGCGTCCAGCCCGACGGCGCGCGTGAGCGGGAAGCCGACCCCGACGGCGCCGTTGAACCGGTTCATGTCGGGGAGCAGGGGAGTGACCGTCACCGGCGGCGCGGGCGTGGTCGCGTAGCTGAACCCGGCGCGCCCGGTGATTCCGCGAGCCGAGTCGCCGAAGAGGTGCTCGGCGCCGAGCCGGACCGACCACGAGTCGCCGTAGTTCTCGAGCAGGGTTCGGTTGAGCCCCGCCAGCGCGGCCGGGCCCGTGAACACCAGCGGCAGCGTCTCGAACGACTGCCACCCCGTGTAGGCCACGTCGAGATCGACCGTCGTGCCGGGGAGCCCGGTGTACCCGATCCCGCCTTCGGCCTGAAGCGGATGCACGATGCGCGTCCGCGCCCCCTGGCGGCCGAGCGGTCCTCCGGCGGCGAACTGTGGGGCGAGCAGTGCATCGACCGGCGTACCCGGCGGCAGCCCGACGGGATTGCCGGTGGCGAGGACGAGACCCGTCGGCGTCTCCTTGAACGTCGCCGTGCCGGCATCGTAGTGGAACGTCATCGCCGAGAGGAAGCGCGCGCCGATCTGAACATCGGACGTGGCGTGCAGCATCGCGCCGACGGTCCAGCCGACGGCGGTCGCGCCGCCCGTGATCGTGGCCAGCCCGAACTGCGTCCCGGGCGCGACGCCGAGCAGTCCGAACGTGGTGCCGGGCGGGACGCCCGGCGCGGCAACGGGTGCGGCCGCCAGGTCGAGCGCCTGGTCGAGCTCCACGGTCGAGTGCCCGATCACCGGTCCGCCGCCGAGCGTGAGCACATGGCGCACGACCTCGATCGCGACGTTGGGCTGGATGTAGAACGTCTGGAGCGATGCCTTCTGCGCCTCGAAGCGGCCGGGGAAGCTCGCCGGCCATTGTGACGTCAGCCCGTACGGCACGTAGAGTCCGATCCCGGCCGAGGCCGCGCGGCCGCCGAGCTGTCCCGCGTAGTTCACGAACACATGCGGCGGGACCGCGACCGGCGCGTTCGACGCGTAGCGGTGGCCGGTCGTGTCGGCCGTGAAGCCGCCGGCGACGCCGATCGGTGCGGCCCCGCCGTAGAACGAGAAGCCCCGCAGCGAGGGCGCGGCCCCTGGGTTCCAGTAGATGACCGACGCGTCCTGGCACGGGGCCCCGGTGGCGGCGTACGCGCGTCCGACCGCGCAGCTCCCGACATCGTTGAGTCCGAATCCTTGTCCGGCGCTCATGGCCGGCACGAGACCGAGCGCCAGAGCCCCGACCACCGCCGGCCACGTCCAGCCGGACGACAGACGCCCGTCGATCATGAAGACGCCTCCGGTATACATTTGAGATGGCCTCAAGCGTACCCGCAGGCGTCCCCCCTGTAAATAGCCGCTGACCCGTCATCGCGTGGACACGCAATCCCACACGCGGGCCGTAGGGGCGGCATTCATGCCGCCCGCGACCCGCATCCCACACGGATGCCGGGGCGGCATTCATGCCGCCCGCGACCCGCATCCCACACGGATGCCAGGGCGGCATTCACGCCGCCCGCGACCCGCATCCCACACGGATGTCTGGCCCGGCATTTCGGGCGGCCGCCGTTGGCGTGCGGCGATACATGGCGCCCGGCGCGGACGCGGAATGCCACACCCGGGGCGGCATTTCCGAACCGCCCAGGGATCCGTGTGGGATGCGATCAGCGGGCGGCATGAATGCCGCCCCTACGGGTGGCCGCGGGACGCGGCCGCCCCGGCATTGGTGCGGGATGCGGGTCGCGGGCGGCATGAATGCCGCCCCTACGCCGTGATCGACCCGCGATGCGGCCCGTGACCGACCCCGTGCGCGTCATCTCCCTTCTCCCCGCCGCCACCGACATCGTCGCCGCGCTCGGCGCCGCCGCGAACCTCGTCGGCATCACGCACGAATGCGACGACCCGGCGCATGAGGCGGCCGGTGCGACCGCCGGTGCGACCGGACGGCGGCGCGTGACCTCGTCGCGGATCCCGGACGGGCCGGCGGCCGTGGTCGATGCCGCCGTGCACGCCTGCGCGACCGACGGACTGCCGCTGTTCACGCTCGACGCCGACGGGATTCGCGCGCTCCGCCCCGATCTGCTGCTGACGCAGGCGCTCTGCGACGTGTGCGCGGTGCGGGAAGGAGACGTGCGGGCGCTCGCGGCGGATCTCTCCCCGCCGGCGGCGACGCTGAGCCTGGCGGCGACCACGCTCGACGGCGTCCTGGAGGACATCGTGCGCGTGGCCGACGCGCTCGGCATCCCGGAGCGGGGGGCGGCGCTGTCCGCCTCCCTGCGCGCGCGGCTCCTCGCCGTGCACGAGCGCCTGCGCGCGGCCGCCGCGCCCCGACCACGCGTCGCGGTCCTCGAGTGGCCCGAGCCACTCTACACCGCCGGACATTGGGTGCCCGAGATGGTGCGCCGCGCCGGCGGCCGCGAAGTGCTGGCGACCGCGGGGGCGCATTCCGTGGCCGTGGCGGCGTCGGCCGTCGAGGCGGCCGATCCCGAGGTGCTGATCGTTGCACCCTGCGGGTACGACGCGGCGCGCGCGGCCGACACGGCCGACCGGCTGCTGGCGCGACCGGAATGGCGATGGGCACGGGCGCGGGCCGTGTGGGCGCTCGACGCGAACGCCCTCACCAGCCGTCCGGGCCCGCGTCTCGTACGGGGCGTGGAGGTGATCGCGGCCCTGCTGCACCCGATGCTCTTCCCGACGCCGGCGCGCACCGAGGCGGTACCGGTCCCGACGCCGCCGGCGGCGACCACGCCGTCAGCGGCGGTGCCGTCAGCGGCCATGCCGGCGCCGACCATGCCGTCAGCGGCGGCGCCGTCAGCGGCCATGCCGGCGCCGACCATGCCTCGAGCCGCCGTGCCGTCAGCGGCCGTGCCCGCGGCGACGGTGTCGGGGGAGGTCGATCGCACCGGCCACGACTGATTAGGTTTGCCGGATGCTCGCCCCCGATGCGGTCGCGTTCCTGAAAACGCTGCTGGACACGCCTGGGCCGTCCGGGTTCGAGGCCGCCCCCGCGCGCGTCTGGCGCGAGCGGGCGCGTACCTTCGCCACGGTGCGCGGCGATGTCGCCGGTAACAGCATCGCCACCGTCAACCCGGGGGGCGCACCGACGGTGATGCTGGCCGGGCACATCGACGAGATCGGCCTCATCGTCACGTACATCGACGATGACGGCTACCTGTACTTCGGCGCGATCGGCGGGTGGGACGCCCAGGTGCTCGTCGGGCAGCGGGTCCGGATCCTGGCCCGCGGCGGTGACGTGGTCGGCGTGATCGGCAAGAAGCCGATCCATCTCCTCAAGTCGGAGGATCGCGAGCGGGCATCGAAGCTCACCGACCTCTGGATCGACATCGGCGCCGGCACGCGCGCCGAAGCCGAGACGCGGGTCACCGTGGGCGATCCGGCGGTCGTCGATTCGCGGAGCGTCGATCTACCCAACCAGCGGTTGGTCTCGCGCTCGATCGACAACCGGATCGGGGCCTTCGTGGTGCTCGAGGCCCTTCGCCGCTACGCCGAGTCCCCGGGGGAAGCGCGGGTCGCGGCCGTGGCGACGACGCAGGAGGAGATCGCGTACCACGGCGGCGGTGCGCTGGTGAGCGCGTTCGGCGTGGAGCCACGGGCGGCGATCGTGGTCGATGTGACGTTCGCGACCGACCATCCGGGCGTGGAGAAGAAGGAGCTCGGCGAGCACAAGCTGGGCGGCGGACCGGTGCTCACGCGCGGGTCGATCATCTCGCCGGTGCTGCTCGACGTCCTGCGCGATGCGGCCGCGCGTGCCGGGATCCCGTACAGCATGCATGCGGCGGGTCGGGACACGAGCACCGATGCCGATGCGATCCACATCGCCCGCGAGGGGGTGGCGACGGCGCTCGTGTCGGTGCCGAACCGCTACATGCACTCGCCGAACGAGATGGTGAGTCTCGAGGATCTGGACAGGACCGCCGAGCTGCTCGCCGCGGCGTGTCGGGCCATCACGGCGCAGACGGATTTTACCGCGCGGTAGGGCGCCGGCGGCCGCGCCCCGGTGTTACGCGAGAGTCGTCGGCTCGGGCTTGGCGGCGGCGGCGAGGGCGCGGGCGACCGCCTCGCGAACCTCGCGATCGCGATCGCCGGCGAAGCTCTGGAGGGCGGCCAGGGCGGCTGGCGTGCGAGCCTCGCCGAGGCCCTGGATGGCCGCGATGCGGTAGGTCGACGTCTTCCGCTTGAAGGGATTGGGGCTCTGCTCTGCCGCTTTCGCCAGTCGGAGCACCGCCTCGGCGGTCCCCACGCGGCCGAGCGCCCGCAGGATCGCGAGCTGCACCTCACCGTCGGCCTCGTCCTCCAGCGCCCGGAGCAGTGTGCCGGCCGAGGGCGCGCCCCGGCGGATCGCGAGCCCGCCGGCGGCGAGCGCACGAACGTCCGGCAGCGGGTCCACGAGCGCTTTGCGGAGCGCGGCGAGCGCCGCCGGCGTGGCGAGCTTGCCGAGGGCGTGGGCGGCGGCGCGGCGGACCCGCTCGTCCTCGTGCGTGAGGAGCTGGGCGAGCCGCCCGTCCGCCTCGACGGCGCGGAGCTCACCGAGCAGGTCGGCGGCGTTGCGGGCGACGTACCACCGCGGATCGCCGAGCATGTGGATGAGCGTCGCCGTCCCGGCCTTGAGACGCACGAGCGCGTCGAAGAAGATGCGGCGCTCGGAGAGCGCCTGGGCGGCCGTGAGCTGCTCGATCAGCGCTTCGGCGCCGGCGTCGCCGGTGCGCGCGAGGACGGCCAGGTAGTCGTCGATCCGGTCGCGGCGGCGCGGCAGGACGGCGGCCACGGCGCGGAGGGCCGTCGGCTTGGAGAGCCGGCGCACGGCCGCAGCGAACGCCCGCTTGAGCTCGGGGTCGGTCTGCGCGGCCTCGGCGGCGACGACCTTGGCGAGCGCGTCGGCCGCCGCCGGCCCGTCGTTGGCGCGCGTGTGCTCCTCGACGGAGACGATGATCTGATCCAGTAGGCGTGACGCCGCACTCAACGAGGTCGCGGCCTCGAGCTCGACGAACGCCTGATCGGCGGTGCTGTGCGGCTGGTCGACGGCCGTGAACGCCTGCACCATGTGCGGGTCGACCTCCGCCGTCGTGCGGCGGAAGACCACCCGGACCGACCGCGGCGCGATCGCCCGCAGCTTGCTGTCGACCTCGCGCCCGTCGTCGCCGGTGACCGCGACCGTCGCCAGGACGCGGGCCGTCCCGACCAGGTCCGCCGGCTGCGCGCCGATGTCGACCAGCATCTCGGCCACCGCATGGCCGACGAACAGCGTCCGCAGTGCCTGCACACCGGTGAGCGCCGGCGGCAGCACCTCGCCGTTCACGGCGAGCTGGCCATCCACGACTTTCATCGCCACCGGGCCCTGCTCCGACAGCGTGACGAGCGCACGAAGCGCCGCCTTCTGCTCGTCGAGGGCGTCCGGCTGGTCCATGAGCAACCAGACCAGGCGGGAGAAGTGGCGGGCGAACGCGAGAGCGTAATCCACGGGAGGCTGGACGACCTGGGCGGCCTACCGGCCGCCGACCGGGAAACGCTGCGCGGCGCGAGCCCGGAGGCTCCCGCCGAGCGAGCGTGAGTGAACCATCGTTCTTGAGGACGATCCAGCCGAGCCGGTGCAAACCTTCCCCGGGCGGCGGCTATCCAACGGACGGTCCCGCTCCGGCTGGCCCTCGGCGGGCGCTCCCCGTCAGTTCGCCACGTCGGATCGTCACCCGGACGTCCCACTCCTCACGCGTGCACGCCGCCGCGCACGCCGCCGTGCGCGCGCCTGCACCCCACCATCGTCCCTCGCATCGCCGTGTCGACCGAGTCCCACCGATCACGATCGTTGCCGCCGGTCCGGGCCGCCGCCTGGCAGCTCGCGGCCGCTCTGGTACTGGCGACGAGTGGGACGGCTCGGGGGCAGGCGGCGCCCGGATCGGGGGCGGCTGTCGCCGTCTCGGGTCACGTGGTGCCGCCCCCCGTCGCGCACGCGGCCCGACGCACGGGCCCGATCACCATCGACGGCCGGCTCGACGAGGCGGCGTGGAGCGCGGCCACGCCGATCACGACCTTCCGGCAAACCCAGCCCGTCGAGGGCGCCCCAGCGACCCAGCGGACGGAGGTCCGCGTGCTGTACGACGCGGACGCGATCTACATCGGCGCGCGCATGTACGACACACTCGGCGCGCGCGGCGTCCGGTCCCGGGTCGCGCGGCGCGACCAGCAGCTCGATCTCGACAACGGCCAGGCGTCACAACTGACGTCCGACAAGCTCACGATCATCCTCGATCCCTACCACGACCACCGCACCCGGGCGCTCTTCGAGGTCAATCCGGCGGGCGTGTTCGGCGACGCGCTCGGAGCGGGCGGCAGTAACCTCGATGCCTCCTGGGACCCGATCTGGACGGAGGCGACGCGCATCGACTCCGCCGGGTGGACGGCCGAGATCCGGATCCCGCTCTCCCAACTCCGGTTCGTGGCCCGGGACGCCCCGCAAACGTGGGGACTCCAGATCGTGCGCACGATCGACCGGCTGAACGAGCGCGACGAGTGGGCGTTCGCCCGGCGGGATGAGGACACCGGCCCGGCCACGTACGGGCACCTCGACGGGCTGGTGCTGCTCCGACCGCCACGGGAGCTCGAGCTACTGCCCTACCTCTCGGGGCAGACGGAAGGCAACGCCGGAAACGCCGGCGACCCGCTCAATCACATCCACCGGAACGCCCTGCGGGGCGGCGGCGACGTGCGCTACCTGGTCGGCTCGAACCTGACCCTCGATGCGACCATCAATCCCGACTTCGGCGAAGTGGAGGTCGACCCGGCCGTCGTCAACCTGAGCGCGTTCGAGACCTTCTACCCCGAGAAGCGCCCGTTCTTCGTGTCGGGGGCGGCCGCGTTCGACTTCGGTGGGTTCAACTGCATGTTCTGTAGCAACATCGAGGCGCTCGGCCTGTTCTACTCGCGCCGCGTCGGCCGCGCCCCACAGCTCGGCACCTACTACAGCGACATTGCGGCGTACGCCGATGTCCCGACGAACACCAACATCATCGGGGCAGCCAAGGTGACCGGGCGCGCGCGCGACTACACCGTGGGGCTGCTCGACGCCGTCACCAACCAGGAGAACGGGACGTACACCATGGGACTCGACAGCGCCCGCCGGACGGTGCCGATGGAGCCCCTGTCCAACTATCTCGTGGCGCGTGTCAAACGCGATTTTCGTGACGGGGCAACCGTCGTCGGCGGGATGCTCACCTCGACCGTGCGGAACCTGGACAACCCCATCCTCGCTGACAGCCTCCACCGCCACGCCGAAGCGTTGGGCGGGGACTTCTTCACCACCTGGGCCAACCGGCACTACTCGCTGATGGGGAACTTCGCCCTGTCGGACGTGGGCGGAACGCCGCAGTCGATCCTGCTCACCGAGCGGTCGAGCGCGCACTACTTCCAGCGGCCGGACCGGCGTGCCGTCGGGGGCGGACTGTTCGACACCCGGTACGACTCGACGGCGACGTCGCTGCGCGGCTACGGCGGCTACCTGCGCCTGGGCAAGGACAACGGCGACTGGCTCTGGGAGACCGCCACCAACTATCGTAGCCCGGGCTTCGAGGTCAACGACCTCGCCTTCCTCCGCCGGGCGGGCTACATCTGGAACAGCGCCAACGTCGCCCGGCAGTGGACGATCCCCGGCTCATGGTATCGCAGCATCTTCGCGATCCTCGGCGGCCAGACCCAGCACAACTACGATGGGGATCGCACCGACCTCCAGGGGCAGGCGTTCCTCAACGTCACCTTCCTGAACTACTGGGGTGTCAAGGGCTTCTACATCTATCACCCGACCGTGATGGACGATCAACTGACGCGGGGAGGGCCGGTGGTGAAGCGCCGCGGGTATCAGGACGCGGCGCTCACCGTGAGCACCGACCCGCGCAAGTGGTTCGTGTTGAACGGCACGGTCGAGGGCAACATCGGCATCGATCAGCCCGGGCAGGAGATCACCCCGCAGATCACGGCGCTGATCAAGCCGGCGGCCAACGTCTCGCTGAGCTTCGGGCCGACCCTCGATGTCCTGCGCACGGGTCAGCAGTACGACACGGCCGTCGCCGGGCAGCCCACGCCGTTCTTCGGTGACACGCGATACGTCTTCGCATCCCTGCGTGAGACGTCCCTGTCGCTCGACACGCGTCTCTCGGTGGCGTTCACTCCGACGCTCGCGCTCGACGTGTACGCGCAGCCCTTCTTCGCGAGCGGACACTACACCGCGTTCAAGCAGTTCGACCATCCGCGGCAACTGCACACGAGCATCTACGGGCGTGATGTGGGAAGCATCCGCCGGCAGCCGGACGGGAGCTACTGCATCGATCCGTCGGGTCCGCCGGGGAGCACCGCTCCGGTCTGCGGAGGCGCCGGGGCGACGCCCGGGGCATTCGCGATCGCGAACCCCGACTTCAACACCCGCTCGCTGCGCGGGAACGCCGTTCTCCGGTGGGAATACCGGTCCGGATCGACGCTCTACTTCGTCTGGCAGCAGCGACGTTCCGACGATGCGCTGGTGGGCGATGCCGCCACGTTCGCCCTGGGGCGCGATCGCGGGCTCCTCTTCCGCTCCCCGGCGGACAACATCTTCGTGATCAAGATGGATTGGTGGGTCGGGAGATAGTTACCTTTCCCGCGTGGCTCCCCCGATCCCTGCGCCGCGCGAGACCGGCTACACGCAGACGACGGCCGTCCCGCTGTACTGGGCCGCATACGGAGTGGTCGGAACCCCGCGACTGCTGGTGCTGCACGGCGGGCCGGGCGCCGACCATCGCTATCTGCTGCCGCAGATGCTCCGGCTGGGCGAGCGCTACGATCTGCTCTTCTACGATCAGCGGGGTGGCGGCCAATCGCGGAGCGACGCGCGCGAGCGTGTGACCTGGCGCACGCAGGTCGACGACCTGGCGGCCGTCGTCCGGGAGCTGGCGCCCGCGCAGCCGACGATCGTCGGGTACTCGTGGGGCGGGCTCCTGGCGATGCTCTACGTCGCGGAGGCGGTCGCCGACCCATCGCTCCGGCCGCCGGGCCGGCTCGTCCTGATCGATCCGGCCGCCGTGACGCGCGAGTATCGGGCGGCGTTCGAGGCCGCGTTCCTCCGGCGCGGTGAGCGCGAGCCGATCCGGCGCGCCCGCGCCGACCTCGCCGCGTCCGGGCTGCGCGAGCGAGACCCTGCGGCCTACCGCCAGCGCGCATTCGAGCTGAGCGTCGCCGGCTATTTCGCCGACCCCGAGATGGCGCACCAGCTCACGCCCTTCCGGGTCGTGGAGCGCGTCCAGCGCTCGGTGTGGGAGAGCCTCGATGCCTACGACCTGCTCCCGGCGCTCGCCCGCGCTCGGGCCCGGCTCGGGATCCCGGCGCTCGTCGTCCACGGGCGCGAGGATCCCATCCCGCTGGCCTCGTCGCGGGCCGCCGCCGACGCACTGGGCGCCGAGCTCGTCGTCCTCGAGGGGGCCGGGCATGTGCCCTTCATCGAGCGGCCGGAGCCGCTCTTCGCCGCCATCGAACGGTTCCTGATGCCGCTCCTCCCCCTGGCGCCCGAGGCGTCGTCCCAGAGTGCGCCCGGTACTCGCGCCGGGTCGGCCGACCACGCATGATGTCTCTGCCATGACGACCCCTTCCCGCGCTCGCCGCGAGCCCCAGGAACCGGAGCCGATGTCGATCGGCACGGTCGAGGTCGACGGCCGGCGGTTCAGCGTGTCGCTCCGGACGGCACACGACGGCATCGAGTACGTTGGCCGGCTCTGGTTTGCCGACGAGGCGTGGGACGACGCGGGCTTCCCCGATCGTGGTCCGCTCCCCGGCCGCACGATCTCGGAGGTGCTCGCGATGGCGACTCGCCTTCGGCCGGAAGACCTGGTCCGCCGGTACCATCGCGCGTTGGCCGAGAAGCGACGGTACCACCGCCTGCGCCGCGCCACCGAGGACATCCTCGCCAAGGTGAAGTACATGAACCAGGTCGCGATCTCGATGCGGGCCGGCCTGCTCGACGCCGACGGCGCCGCCCAGGAGATCGAGCTGACGGAGCGGCAACTCTACGAGCTCATCGGAACGCTCCGTCATCACGCCGGCATCGCGACGGCGCACCCGGAGAGCGACGGGTAGTGACGGCGTCCGACGGTGGTGCCGCTGAGCCCCACGACGGCCGCCGGCGCGCCCCGACACCGCACCGCCGCCGCAAACGTGGCGTGTCACCGGCGGCGACCCGGCGGCGGCCGGCGGTGCTCAGGGGCGCGAAGCGCCGGCAGCAGGCGCTCACGGTGCTCGAGCGCCTGCGTGGCGAGTATCCGGACGCGCGGACCGAGCTCGACTTTCGTGGCCCCTTTCAGCTGTTGGTAGCGACGATCCTCAGCGCGCAGACGACGGACGTCCGCGTGAACATGGTGACGCCGGCGCTGTTCGCGCGCTACCCCGACGCCGAGCGACTGGCGGAGGCCGATCCGGCCGAGCTGGAGCAGATCATCCGGAGCACGGGGTTCTTCCGGTCCAAGGCGAAGAGCCTGATCGGGATGGCGCGGGCGCTCGTCGAGCGGCATGGCGGCGCCGTCCCGGAGCGCATGGACGACCTCGTCCATCTGCCGGGCGTTGGCCGCAAGACGGCGAATGTCGTCCTGGGGAACGCCTTCGGCCACACGGAGGGCGTGGTCGTCGACACGCACGTGGGGCGACTCGCGATCCGGCTGGGGTTCACGGCCGACACCGACCCGGTGAAGGTCGAGCAGACACTGATGACGCTCATCCCGCGCGAGGATTGGACACTCATCTCCCATCTCCTGATCTTCCACGGCCGCCGCGTGTGCGCCGCGCGCGCCCCCGCTTGCGAACGCTGCGTGCTCGCCGACATCTGCCCGTCGGCATTCCGGGTCTGACGCCAGCGTAGGACGCCAGCGTAAAGACGACAGCGGGGCGCGCGCGACGGGCGCGGCCGGTGCGACCGGGCGACGATCCCCGGGTGTAGCACGATGGCCGGCGGCTTACTAGTCTTCACGCACCGATGACCAAACACGCCACCTTTCAGACCAACCGCGGAACGATCGTCGCGGAGCTCTACGAGAAGGACGCGCCGGCCACAGTCGCGAATTTCGAGAAGCTGGCGAACTCCGGCTTCTACGACGGCGTCAAGTTCCACCGCGTGATCCCGGACTTCGTCGTCCAGGGTGGCGATCCGCTGTCCCGCGATCTCCCGCCGGGCGACCGGCGCATCGGGACGGGCGGCCCCGGGTACCACATCAAGTGCGAGACCAAGGGCAACCCGCGCATGCACGAGGTCGGCGCGCTCTCCATGGCGCACGCGGGGAAGGACACCGGCGGCAGTCAATTCTTCATGGTGCTGAGCGAGGCCAACACGCGGCACCTGAACGGAGTGCACACCGTGTTCGGCAAGATCACGCAGGGCCTCGATGTGATGAAGCAGATCAAGCCCAACGATACGATGACCGAGGTACGCGTCGCATGACGGACCATTCCACGCCGCCGAACGGGCCGGACACGCCGGCCGCGTTCACGGGGCTCATCGTCGCGGCGATCGTGTTGTTCGCGATCCTGTTCTCGATCGTCAAGGCGACCGACGCCCATTTCCGGCACATCGAAGCGGCCGAGGCGCCGGCGGCGCCGGCGTCGTCGTAGGGAGCACACGCCCCGAGAAGCTCGCCGAAGACCGGGGTCGCGGCCCGGCCGCGATGCGCGCCGTCGAGCGAACGGGGCGCTTGCGAACTAACTGACCGGTCAGTAATTTACGGGCATGGTGTCGGTCGAGAGCCATTGCCCCAAGTGGCGCCGTCTGCCCGAGGAGCGGCCACAGCAGATCCTGGTCGCGGCGTTCGAGGTGTTCGGGGAGAAGGGACTGGCGGGCGCGCGACTGGACGACATCGCGAAGCGGGCCGGCGTGTCCAAGGGCACGATCTATCTCTACTTCCCCAACAAGGAAGCGCTGTTCAAGGAGATGATCCGCCAGACGGTGGTCGCCCATCTCGAGCGGACCGAGCGCGATTACGAGGGCAAACGCGGCACGGCGGCCGAGCAGGTGCGCGAGTACATGCGCGACTGGTGGAACGTCGCGCGGACGCCCGCCTACCAGGTGGTGCTCCGGCTCGTCATTGGCGAGCTCCACCGCTTCCCCGAGCTCGCCGAGTTTTACTGGCAGGAAGTCGTCCTGCGGAAGCAGCAACTGCTGCATCGCCTGATGCGACGGGGAGTGGAATCGGGCGAGTTCCGTGACATCGATCCGGCGGTCGCCGGCCGCATGATCGGGTCGATGTTTGCAGCCCACACGGTCTGGGCCTGCTCGAGCGCCGTCGCGCCGATGCTCGCCGCCACCAGCGATGCGGAGCAATTCGACCAGATCATGGACTTCTTCTTCAGAGCGGTTGCGCCGGACCGGAGCGCGCGCCGCGTCCGCCACCGAGCACGCTGCCAATGACCGTCGATCGCCCCGCCTCCGTCAGCGACGCTTCCGTCCGTGCGCGCGGCCCGTGCCGACCGCGCACTGCGATCCTCCCCATGGGCTCCGCCATCCGGCGCGCGCTGGGACTCGTGAGGGCGCTCGCGCTGGGGCTCGCCGTGGGCCTGGCGCTGGCACTCGCCACGTTGCCCGCGCCGGCCGGCGCCCAGGCGTCGGACACGACGACGCACGTCCTCTCCCTCGGCGGCGCGGCACGCCTGGCCGCTCGGCAGAGCGCGACCGCGCTCATCGCCCGCGCCCAAGCCCAGCAGCAGGCGGCGCGCACACGCCGCACCCTCGGCGGGTTCCTGCCGACGGTGTACGGGCGCGGACAGGAGACGGAGGTGGTTCAGAACAGCGCCGCGCTCCTCCGCTTTCCCCCCGCCCCGCCCGGCTCGCCCTTCAACTTCAGCGCCTTCCTCCCACCGGCCGGGATCGACTTTCCCCCGATCAAGGCGATCGACCTCCGGGGATTCGCGGCCGACACACTCTTCAGCTTCGGCGCGATCCAGCGCTATCGGCAATCGAAGACGGCCGAGCGCGCGTCGTATACGGTCGCCTCGAGCTCGGCACAGGACGCCGCCAGCGCCGCGGCGTCGGCATACCTCGCGGCGCAGCAGGCGAACGCCGTGCTCGCGGCCCGGCTGGCCGACTCGGCGCTCGCGGCCGACTTGCTCACGATCGCCCGCCAGCAGCTCGCGGCCGGCGTCGGGATCACGCTCGATGTGACGCGTGCCCAGTCGCAACTCGCCACCACGCGCGCCCAACTGATCGCCGCACGCAGTGACCGCGATCGCTCGGAGCTCGATCTGCTCCGCGCGCTGGGCCTGCCGCTCGAATCGCAGCTCGTGCTCAGCGACTCGCTCAACACGATGCCGATCGCCGACACGCTGCCGTCCGAGCGCCAGGCGATCGATCGCGCGCTGCGACTGCGTCCCGATCTCCGTGCCGCCGACGAGCAACTCCAGGCGGCGCAGCAGCAGGTGGGGGCGATCCGGGCCGAGCGACTCCCGTCGGTCGCCGCCTTCGGCAACACGGGCGTCCAGGGCGGGAGATGGAATCGACTCCTCAACGTCTATCTCTGGGGTATCGGCGTCGAGGTGCCGGTCTTCGATGGGCTGCGTCGGGAGACGCAGATCGAGGAGCAGGAGGCGCTCGCCCGCGAGATCGAGATCCGCCGGCGCGATCTTCGGCAACAGGCGGCGATCCAGGTCCGGCAGGCGTTCCTCGCCCTCGCCTCCGCCCGGCAGCAGCTCGACGCGGCCAACACGCAGCTCCAACTGACGCAGCAGGAGCTCGACGAGGCGAGGCAGCGCTTCCGCGCCGGAGTGGCCGGGAACGCCGACGTGATCACGGCGTCGCTCGACCTCAACAACGCGCGTACGCTCCAGGTCGATGCGCTCGCCGGCTACCAGCGCGCCCGCGTGGCACTGGCACGGGCGACCGGCACGGTCACCGAATTGCCATGACGGCGGGACCGATCCGAGCCCGCCGGACGCGGCGGGGACCCCAGGCACCGCCTCCGGGCACTAAAGCCGCCGGCTCGCGATTCCTGTTTCACTCCTTCCGCTCCTGACCCATGGCTACCACGACCCGCCCCGAGCAACAGCCCCCGCCCTCGTCCCCGCCGGCATCCTCGCCGCCCGGCGCTCCGCCGGCTGCGCGCGCCGAGCACGGTCCCGACGCGGCGGCGAACGCGGCGGGCGCGCCCGCGCGCCCGCGCCGACGGATCGTCATGATCGCGGTCGCGGTCATCGTCGCCGCGATCGCGATCACGTGGGGGGTGCGGACCTGGATCTTCAGCCGGTCGCACGTGACCACCGACGACGCCTACGTCGAGGGGCACCTCGTCCCCGTGCTCTCGCGTGTGTCGGGGTACGTGACGCAGATCCACGGCGATGAGAACATGCACGTGCCCGAGGGCGACACGACGGTCGTGATCGACGACGCCGAGTACCGCGCCAAGCTGGCGCAGGCGAACGCCGACCTCGCGGCCGCGCAGGTGGCCGTCGGGCGGCGCGGCTACACCGGCCAGGCGACGGCCCAGGTCCAGACCGCCGAGGGGCAGAGCGCGGCCACCGACGCACAGATCGTCGCCGCCCAGGCCAACTACGACAAGGCCGCGTCCGACCTCCAGCGGATCAAGACCCTCGCCGACCAGCAGGTCGTCTCGCGCCAGCAACTGGACGCGGCACAGGCGGCGGCCGATGCGGCCCACGCGACGCTCATCGCCGCGCAGCGCCAGGCGGCGGCGGCCGGCGCGAACGTCATGAACGCGCAGGCGGGCGTGCGGCTCGCGGCCGCTCGGCTCGCGGCGGCCCAGGCGTCGGCCCAGCAGGCGGCGCTCAACCTCTCCTACACGCGCGTCACGGCGCCGGTGTCCGGCGTGCTATCGCGGAAGCAGGTCGAGCTGGGCCAGTACGTGCAGCCAGGACAGACGCTGTTCACGATCGTGGCTGACACCGGGGTCTGGGTGACCGCGAACTTCAAGGAGACGCAGCTCAACGACGTGCGGGTGGGCCAGCCGGTAGAGTTCAGCGTCGACGCGTATCCGAACTGCACGGCCGAGGGGCGGGTGTGGAGCCTGGCCGCGGCGACCGGGGCGGAGTTCGCGCTCCTGCCGCCGGACAACGCGACCGGCAACTTCACCAAGGTGGTGCAGCGGGTCCCCGTTCGGATCTACGTCACCCGGGGCTGCGGGCCCGGGCGCCCGCTCCGCCCCGGGATGTCGGTCGAGCCGAGCGTGGACCTTCAGGGCCCGCTCGGTCCCGTCCCCACGCAGGCGCCCCGGTAGCCCCGCTCGCCCCGGTCGCCCAGCGACCGCCCAGCGATCGCCCAGCGGTCGCGCGCCGCGGTACATATTTCGGGGGGCGGCGGGGGTGGCGGCGCCGGCCAACGTTTGCCGATACCGGCGCGTACCGCCCAGGAGAGACCTGAACACATGACTCCCGCACTCGCCGTCATTCGCACCGCTGCCGCCGCCCGGGTGGCGCGGACCCGCCCGCCGGAGGCGGACGGCGTGGCCGAGGCGAGTGGCTCGACCGGATCGCTGGCGGGAGCAGTGACCGGATCGGCGGCGGGACCGGTGGTGGATCGCGCCCTCGCCCTGGCGGACGAAGCGCGGCTGGTCGGGGCGGCGCAGCGCGGGGACGCGGACGCCTTCGCGACGCTGGTCCGCGCGCACCAGCGGCGCGCCTACGCGGTCGCGCGGGCGATCGTGGCGACGCACGAGGACGCGGAGGACGCGGTTCAGGACGGGTTCCTCCACGCCTACCGCGCGATGCACCGGTTCATCGCCGGGCAGCCGTTCGCGGCCTGGCTGCATCGGATCATCGCCAACGCCGCCCTCGACCTGACGCGGCGACGGCGCGTGCGGGACGCCGAAACGCTGCCCGACAACCTGATCGGAGGCGGTGAGGCGTCGGCCGATCCCGCCGAGGCGGCCGACTTGCGCGCCCGGCTGCACGCCGGGCTGGCGACGCTCTCCGAGCGCCAGCGGGCGGTGATCGTGCTGCACGACGTGCAGGGCTTTCGGCACGGAGAGATCGGGCGGATCCTCGGCATCCCCGAGGGGACGGCCCGGTCGGATCTGTTTCACGCCCGGCTGGCCCTGCGCAGCGCGCTCCGTGTGCTGCGCGAGGTGCGGTGACGGTGGCGACCGGAGCGCTGCGCCGATGATCCGCCTCCGGCCCACGGACCGTTCGCTGACGGGCACCGCCGCGCGCGTGCGGGCGCTGCTGCGCGAGCTGTACGCCGCGCCCGAGGATCCGGCGTATTGGGACCGGCTCGAGTCCCGGATCATGGCGCGCGTGATGCCGATGGCGGCGCGGACGGCGGGCGGGGCGTGGACGGTCGCGCGCCGGGTGGGCGTCGAGACGGGCGGCCGCGTCAGGGACCACGCGGTGGCGATCGGCGGCTGGCCGGCGGCGTTCCGGGCGTGGGCGCGGGCGGGGCTGGCGGTGGCGTGTGCAGCAGTGCTCGCGGCCGGGATGGCGGCGTGGGCGAGTCGCACCACCGAGGCCCGGGTCGCGTACGAGACGGTGCTCGACGAGCCGTCGGCGGTCCCGGTGCTGGCCGACACGCGCTTCATCAACGTCTCCGAGCGGGAGGCGACGGCACGGTATGTCCTATCACATTGAGGCCACCAAGCGCGCGGCGCTCGCCTTCCTGCTCGGGGCGGTGCTCGTCGGCGGCGCGTTCGGGTTCACGGCCGACCGGCTCGTGACGCGTGACCGCGTCTGCCCGCGGTGGGGGGACGAGCAGGCGATGCGGCGCCGGTTCGGCGATGAGCTCGGGCTGTCGGACGCGCAGCGCGCCGCGGTGGACACGATCCTGGCGGCCAAGCACCGCGCGATCGCGGCGCTGGTGTTGCCGATGAAGCCGCAGCTCGACTTGATCAGTGATGACGCGACGCGGCGGATCAAGGATCGGCTGAACACGTCGCAGCAGGCGACGTTCGATCGGATGTACACCGAGATGAAGGCCCAGAAGGCGCGGGAAGCCGAGGGGAAGTAGGACCCGAGCCCGGCCCGCACTACAGCAGGTGGCCCACCCAGTTGCCGACGAAGTAGCCGACGACGGCGATCCCCAGGCCGACGACGAACATGTCGAGGCCGGAGCGGACGACGCCGCGGCCGGTGAAGATCGAGCGGGCCGAGCCGACGAAGAAGTGCGACGCCATGGCCAGGATGAACGCCAGGACGATCGCCGTCGTCCCGTGCCAGAAGAAGAACGGGAACACGGGGATGATCGCACCGAGCCCGGTCGCCAGACCGGTGATCCACCCCTCGCGGAGCGGCGACATCCCCGGCTCGCCGATCTTCAGCTCCTCCTGGACCTGCTCGGCGAGCATGCGCTGCGGGTCCGCCATGACCTGGGTCGCGAGCCGCTGGGCGCTCTCCCGCTCCATTCCCTTGGCCTCGTAGATCAGCGCCAGCTCGTCCCGCTCGACCTCGGGCATGAGCGCGATCTCGTCGCGCTCCATCGCGATCTCGTGCGCGTACACCTCCTGCTCGCTCTTGGCCGCGAGATAGCCGCTCGACCCCATCGAGAGGGCATCGGCGATGAGGCCGGCCACTCCGGCGACCACGACCGCCCGGTGCTGGGCGGCGGCGGACGCGCCGATCACGCCGGCGACGAGACCGAAGTTGGCGGTCAGACCGTCGTTGAACCCGTAGACGACATTGCGGAGAAAGCCACCCGAAGACGTCCGGTGCCAGGGCTCGCCGGTGCTGCCCGAGATGCCCGCCAGGGTCGTCGCATGCTCGGCGCTCTCGCGGGCCAGCAGCAGCGCCTCGCCCTTCCCCGGCGCGTCCCGGCCGCTCGCCCGATGCAGGTCGAGGTACCCTTTGACCTCCCGCCCTTCCTCGGCCAGTAGCATGGGGAGCAGGAACCCGGGTCCGAACCGCCGGCCGAGCCAGGCGAGCACGCGCGCCCGGGCCGACGGGCGGAAGGTGCGCGGCGCATGACCATGCTCGGCGAGCACGCGCGCCCAGATCGCGACGTGGCGGTCCTCGACGTCGGCGAGCTCCCGATACACGGACCGCTTCTTCTCGTCCGATTCGGCACCCGCCAACACGCGGTAGAGGAACGCGGCGTCCGCCTCGTCCTGCCAGTGGTGCTGGAAGGTGTGGACGTCGGGCCGAGAGGTGCCCTGGTCTCCACCCCGCCCAGGGCCGCCGCCGATGGTCGTCGCCATGGCGGGAAAGCTATTGCCCTCCGGCACCGGCCGCGCCGATGCTCGGGGACGGCTGCGCTAGGGGCCGGGCTCGAGGGCGATGTAGCGCACGTCGTCGCGGGAGATCGCCTTGAGCCACGCGATGAGGTCGGTGATCCGCTCCGGCGGCTGGACGCCGGTCGACCCGGCGATCCTGCGCTCCACCGTCAGCTCGCGCCCTGACTGCGCGTAGCGCGCGTGGTACCGGCCGAAGACGCTCGTCGCGTCGATGTCGGGCGGGAGACGGGCGCGCCACCCCTCCGGGAGGGTCAGGTGGAACTCGGAGACCTCCTCGTACGGACCGACCACCGCCTCGACATCGATCGGCGAGCGGCGGTAGCCCCGTGACTCGAGATCGGCGAGGATGTCGGGCCGGGCGTAGTTGCGGAGCGGGAGCGTCAGGATTTCCGTCCCGCCTCCCGCGTTCGACACCGGCCGCGCGTCCTTGATCGCGAGCGCGACCATCGGCTGCGCCGCGAGGTCCCGGCCGTTGACGTAGACCAGGCTGTCGCCGGTCGCACCCTCGAAGAGCATGTTGGCGAGCGAGCGGGCGAGGCGGTCGCGATCGGCCGTACCGACCGAGGATGCGAACGCGCTCCGCAGCGTGTACTGCCGTGTGCCGGTCGCCTCCTCGACATAGCGCCCGCTGAAGGTCCCTTGGGCCGTGAGCTCACCGCTGATGTCGATCGTCGCGCGGTTGACGGTGACCGGATCCGACGGGAGCGTGACCTCCTCACCGCGGCCGTCGGGGTAGACCACGAGCGCGAACTCGCCCTGCTCGCTCGGCGGGAGGGAGCCGAACGGCGTGAGCTCGGACGTCAGGTCGAGGTAGAGGAACCGGTTGGGCGACCCCTCGAGCACCCCGGGGCGGGCGACCGCGGCGATCATGTGGTCCAACTGATAGGCCGACGGCAGCGATCGGTTGATGCCGCCCGTGGCGCTCAGCAACACCGGATAGGCCGCGAGACCCATTCGACGGGCGAGCGCGATGAAGAGGGTCGCCTTGTCCTTGCAGTCGCCGTATCGCGTCTCCCAGACGGACATCGGCATCCGCGGCAGATAGCCGCCGATCCCGAGCGAGAGCGACACATAGCGGAAATCCTGCGCCACCCAGCGATAGACGGCGCGCAGCGAGTCCTCGAGCGTGCGTGTCCCCTGCGTCACGGTCGAGAGTTGCTGGACGAGCGCCGGCGTGAGCCGATACCGCCCGCGAGAGAGGCCCGCGTACCAGCTCGCGATCCCCTCCCAGGTGATCGGCGCCGCGATCGAGATCTGGGGGTAGAGCGTATTCGTGTCCGGCGTGAACGGCTCGGCGGCCGGGCGCGGCACATCGGCCGTCGCCCAGACGTAGACGCGGCGGTGGCGTGACTCGGTGACGCGCCGCGCAAAGTGGATGTTGCGCTCCTGGATGCGGGGCGTGAGCGACGCCGGGACATCGAGGATGAAGCGGGAGCGTCGGGTGACGCGGCCGTTGCCCACGTACCACGTCTGGTAGAAATCGCCCGGGACGATCGGCTTGGTATCCTCGATCGTATAGCTGTAGTCGACGATCGTGTTGGGGGCGACGCCGCCCAGCGTCACCTGCCGGACCCGCGTGTCGGAGTAGATCGGCGCCTCCTGGGCGACGGGCGCGATCGACTCCTGCACGTGACTCGGCTTGTCGCTGACGACCGAGCCGTCCGGGCGAAGCACACGGATCCAGTTGATCGTCAGGCGCTGCCGCCCGGTCGTGTAGGAGAACGTCTTCTCCCCCCACTGCGCGGCGGCCTGTTGGCTGAGGATCTGGACGACCTCCCGGTAGGTCCGCTGCGCCCGGCCGTCCTCCTCGAAGCGCACGACCCCGTCCTCGAGCAGGTAGACGAAGGGCTGGTCCGGATAGTCCTGCGGCCGCACGGCCAGCGCGTAGATGCTGTCGTTGCGCACGGACGGATCCCCGTGCGGGGTGATCCGGGGCGCCTGCGCGGTCGCGACCCGTGGGGCACACGGGACCGTGACGGCCAGGGCGAGCCCTATCGCGGCAGCGGACGCCGGAAAACGCATGCGTGCAGGGGGGATGGACAGCTCGCCGGGGTTTCGTGAGAAATCTCACTTCCGGTCGGGATGAGTCAATGCGAGACGACGCGGACAGGTAAGGCCGCCCCGTATCAGGTGCGCCCGCGGGCGGGGCGCCGCCGGCGGTGCATCGCGCGCCAGCCCGGGCGGGGCATATGGCTTGCTCCCTCAGGGGCCACCAAGGAGGAAACAGATGAGCGACCTGACTGGCAAGGGCATCAAGAACGAGGTCGTCGGCGGGGCGAAGGAGGTTTCGGGGAAGGTCCGGGACGCCGCGGCCGATCTCACCGGGGACACCTCGGAGCAGATCAAGGGAAAGGCGCAGAAACTCGAGGGCAAGGTCCAGAAGCACATGGGGCGGGCGGAGCAGGCGGCCGACACGCCCGACCAGGAGGAGCCGGATCGGCCGTGATCGTCCGGCGGCACACGGCCTAGGAACGTTGGGATGAGGACCGAGGCCACGCGCGACGCGCGTGGCCTCGGTCATTGGAACGACGACGAACGTGGGGGCACCGCGATGCCTCCGTCGCCCCCAGCGGTCGTCCCCGTGCGGCCGGCATCCACGCATCCACGGCACGCATCCGCACACCACACGCGGCCGGGGCGCCACCATCCCGCCCGCCGTTTCCCGGTGCCGCGGGCATCCACGCCCCCACACGCGCGCCCGCGCGCCCGCACCGCCACGACGGGCCCACCATCCCGCCCCGTCGTTGGTGGTCCCGGTGCGACGGGCCATCGCACGCCCGCCTGCGGCGACGGCCCCTCACCCTGCGCCCGCCGTTGCTGTTCCGGTGCCAGGGGCCATCGCACGCCCGCCTGCGGCGACGGCCCGTCCACCCTGCGCCGGCCGTTGCTGTTCCGGTGCCAGGGGCAATCGCTTCGCGATTGCCCCTGGCACCATCAAACAAACCCGCTCATTTGGTGGCCGCGGGACGCGGGTCGCACCAAATGCCGGGCCCGGCATCGGTGCGGGATGCGAGCACCGGGCGGCATGAACGCCGCCCCTACCCGGCGGCGGTGACGACGTTCAGGAGGCGCGCGGGGACGTAGATCACTTTGCGCACCTCGCCCACGAGGTGCTTGGCGACGCCGGGGTCGGCCGCGGCGGCGGCCAGGATGGTCTCCTCGTCGGCATCGGTCTCGACCTGGAGCGTCCCGCGCAACTTCCCGTTGACCTGGATTGCGACCGTCACCGTCTCGGCCGTGGCGAGCACGGGGTCGTAGGCCGGCCACGCGGTGTCGAAGATGCTCCGAGTGTGCCCCAGCCGCTCCCAGAGCTCCTCGGCGATGTGCGGAGCAAATGGCGCGACCAACTGCACCAGCGGCTCGACCTCGGCGCGGTGCGGCACGCGCTCCGCGGCGCGGAGCGTGTTCATGTACGCCATCATGGCCGCGATCGCCGTGTTGAACGAGAGCCGCGGGATGTCGTCCGTCACCTTGCGCATCGTTCGGTGCAGGGCGCGGATCACAGCCGGTTCGGGGGTGCCGTCCCGAACGGCGCCCATGACCGACGCCCAGAGGCGGTCGAGGAACCGCCTCGTGCCGGAGATCGCCGTGTCGCGGAAGTCGCCGCCCTGCTCGAACGGACCGAGGAACATGAGATACGTCCGGAACGCGTCGGCGCCCCACGTCGACATGTAGGCGTCCGGACTCACGATGTTGCCCCGGCTCTTCGACATCTTCGCGCCGTTGCGCACGATGTGCCCGTGGGCGCGAAAGCGCGTGAACGGCTCCTCGAAGGGGAGTGCGCCCGCGTCGTGGAGCACCATCGTGATGAACCGGGCGTAGAGCAGGTGCAGCACCGCGTGCTCGTTGCCGCCGATGTAGGAGTCGACCGGCAGCCAGCGCCGCGTGAGCGCCCGATCGAAGGGCACGTCGGCGTGATGGACACTCGGGTAGCGCAGAAAGTACCAGGCGCTGTCCAGGAACGTGTCGGAGACGTCCGTCTCCCGCCGGCCCGCGCCGCCGCACCGGGGGCAGCGCACGCGGTACCACTCCTCGTGGCGCGCGAGCGGCGACACACCGGAGTCGTCCGGCGTGAAGTCGGCAATGTACGGCAGCTCGACCGGCAGGTCCCGCTCCGGCACCGGGACCGTGCCGCACGCATCGCAGTAGATGATCGGGATCGGCGGGCCCCAGTAGCGCTGGCGCGAGATGCACCAATCGTGGAGCCGGAAGTTCTCGACCCGGCGGGCACAGTCGTGCTCGACGAGCCAGTCGACAATGCGGCGCTGCCCCTCGTCCGTATCGAGCCCGTCGAACGGCCCCGATCGCACGAGCCGCCCGGGGCCCGTGTACGCCGCGGCGAGCGGCGCATCCGCGCCGCCCGCGCCACGCTCGGCCCCGGCCCCGCCCCCACCCCCACCCCCGCCCCCACCCCCACCCGCCTCGGCCACCACCCGCACGATCGGCAGCCCGAACTGCCGCGCGAACTCGAAATCCCGCTCGTCGTGACCCGGGACCGCCATCACGGCGCCGGTCCCGTAGTCCATGAGCACGTAGTCGGCGATCCAGACGGGGATGCGCTCACGCGTCGCCGGGTTGCTGGCGAAGGAGCCGGTGAAGACCCCCGTCTTGGTCCGCGTCCCGACGCGGCGACTCACGAGATCCTGCTCCGCCGTCTGCCGGCGATAGGCATCGACCGCCGCGCGCTGCGCGTCGGTCGTGAGCGCGTCGACGAGCGGGTGCTCGGGCGCGAGCACGAGATACGTGGCGCCGAAGATCGTATCGGGCCGGGTCGTGAAGACGGTGATCGACGCGTCGCGGCCCGCGGAGGCGCTGGTGGGGGCGCTGGTGGAGGCGCTGCCGGAGGCGCTGCTGGAGGCGCTGCCCCGCACGATGCCGTCGACCCCCGGCGGGAACGTGATCTCGACCCCCTCGGAGCGGCCGATCCAGTGCTGCTGCTGCGCCTTCGTCGTCTCGGACCAGTCCAGCCAGTCGAGGTTCGCGAGCAGGCGCGGCGCGTAGCGGGAGATGGCGAAGAACCACTGCTCGAGGAACCGCTGCTCGACCCGGGTGCCGCAGCGCTCGCACTCCCCGCCGATGACCTGTTCGTTGGCGAGCACCGTCTTGTCGAACGGGCACCAGTTCACCGCCGCTTTCTTGCGGTAGGCGAGCCCCCGCTCGTAGAGCTGGAGGAAGATCCACTGCGTCCACCGATAGTACGCGGGGTCGGTCGTGTCGACCGTCCGCGTCCAGTCGGCCATCAGCCCCGCGCGGCGCAGTTGACGGCCGAAGTTGGAGATGTTGCGCGGGATGAGCTCCATCGGGTGCACGCCGACCTTGAGCGCGTAGTTCTCGGAGTGGATGCCGAAGGCATCGTAGCCGAGCGGCTCGAAGACCGTCTCTCCGCGCATCCGCTGGTACCGGGCGAAAACATCGCTTCCGGTGAAGGCGAACAGGTTCCCGACGTGCAATCCCTCGGCGGAGGGGTACGGGAACATCATGAGCGCGTAGTACGGGTGCGGCCCGCCTTCGAGGTCGGTGACGTTGGTCCCGCGCGCCTCCCACCGCGCCTGCCACCGCTGCTCGACCACCGCCGGGTCGTACACGTCCGGCGACGCGGAGGTGGGGGAGGTGGGGGAGGTGGCGGACGCGGGGGGTGCCGGCGCCGGGACGGATGGGTGAGCCGCGGGGTCGGGGACCGGTGGGCGCGCCGGTGCAGACATGCCCCCAAGATAACGAGTAGTTTCTCTCCCCATGCCGCCACGACGACGGAAGCGCCTCGATCCGGCGCTCTTCAACCTGCCGGTCGATCGGCTGCGGCGCGGCGTCGCGAGCGAGCGCGAGGTGGCGCGCTTGCGCGAGATCCTGCTCGCCGCCGGCGGCGGCCCCGCCCCACGCGTCGCCGTGCAGATCAGCGCCGAGCGCCAGTGCATCATCGGTGGCACGGACGAAGTGATCGCGCTCCTCAAGCTGTCGGTCGGTGACTGGAGCGCGCTCGTCGTGCATGCGCTCTCCGACGGCGATCGCGCGGACCCGGGCGAGACCGTGATGACCATCGAAGGGCCCTACGATGCCTTCGCGGCGCTCGAGCCGCTCATCCTCGGGACCCTGGCGCGGCGCACGCGCGTCAGCACCAACGCCCGGGCCTTCGTCGAGGCCGCGCGGCCGAAGCTCGTCATCGCCTTCCCCGCCCGGCACGATCACTGGCTGCTCGAGGCCGGGGACGCGCTGGCGGCGCAGATCGGCGGCGCGCTCGTGCTGTCCGCCGACCCGACCGTGCTCACGCTGAGCGCCGGGACCGGCAAGGCCTCGTCGCCGCTCGTCCCGCCGCTCGCGCTCGTGTCCCACGCGCTCATCGGCGCCCACGGCGGCGACACGCGCGCGGCGGCGCGCGCCGTCGCGGACCATGTGGGTGCGAGCCCGGCTGCCGCGGCGGTCACGGGGGCGGGGAGCGCCGCCGGGACGGCTGGCGGCACAGGGGGTGCGGCGGCCGGGACGACGACCGGTACGGCGGCCGGCACGGACGCCGACGTCCAGCTGGTGGTGCCGGTCGACTACGACAACGACTCCGTCCGGACCGCGCTCGATCTCGCCCGGGCGCTCGAGGGGCGGCTCTGGGCCGTCCAGCTCGCCACGTCGGAGAACCTCGTCGACGCCTCGATCCTCCCGATCATGGGGACGTTCCCGCCCACGGGCGTGAACGCCCAGCTCGTCTGGAACGTCCGCAACGCCCTGGACGCCGAGGGCTTCGGGGACGTGAAGCTGCTCGCCTCGAGCGGCGTCACGCTCGAGCGGATCCGGCAGTTCGCGGAGGAGGGCGTCCCGGTGGACGCGTACGGCATCGGCGCCTCGCTGCTCACCGGACGGACGGGCTTCACGGCCGCCGTCGTCCAGCTCGACCGGCCGCTGCGGCTTCGCGTCGGGAGCGAGCTGCGCCCCAATGCGCGCCTCGAGCGCGTGAAGTAGACTCTGCGGCGGAGCCGGATCGGGCCGAGCCGCGGCCGCGGCGCGGACCGGACAGCAGACAAGGAGCCCGTGTTCTCATGGCCGGTCCCAAGCTCGATGGTGCGGGCAATGCGAAGCTCGCGACGCTGGAGAGCGCATTGACCCAACTCCAGCGGGTGCACGGCGTGGTGGAGCAGTGCGCGGTGGCGGTGAAGGGCCAGCAGCCGGCGTCGACCTTCGTGCCGCAGATCCGGCGCGCGACGCAGCCGATGGTCGGGTTGCTCAAGGGCCAGTTCGGCATGATCTCGGACCAGGTCGCGTCCTTTCTGCTCGCGGCCACCCGCGGCGGTGGGAACGACCATACGCGGGTCCGCATCCTGCGCGAAGGCGTGGTGCAGCTCCGCGTCCAGCTCGAGCTCGCGGTCGCGAAGACGCACGAGCTGCACACGATCGACGACGCGCACGAGGGACCGGCAGCGCGGGGCACGTCGTCGTGAGCGCGGTCGGCGCGCGAACCGGGTGTTCCCCTTCACTCTGCCCGAGCCGGTTGGTAGATTCGCCAAGCTTGTCCCACTCGGATACCTCAACGAGCCTCATGCCCTTCGTCTCCCGTCCGCGCCGGCGTGCCGCGGCCGCGCTCATGGGCGCCGCCGGCGTCGCTGTCGCGCTTGGTCTGGCCGCGTGCGGTGTCGGCGATCCGCGCACGTATCCCAATACCACCTTCGCCCCGCACACCGAGTTCGGCCGGGACATCGACGATCTCTGGAACCTCCTGCTGTACCTGGGCACGGCGGTCTTCATCTTCGTCGAGACGCTGCTGGTCATCACGATCGTGCGCTTCCGCCACCGTCCGGGTGCCCCGCGGCCCAAGCACGTCCACGGCAACACCACGCTCGAGATCCTCTGGACGGTGATCCCGGCCGTCGTGCTGACGATCATCGCGGTCCCGACCGTGCGGACGATCTTCCGGACCCAGGCGCGCGCCGAGCCCAACGCCCTCCAGGTGGAGGTGTACGGGCACCAGTGGTGGTGGGAGTTCCGCTACCCGCAGTACGGCGTGACGACGGCCTCCGAGCTCTACATGCCCACCGGGCGGAAGGTGAACTTCGCGCTCCGGACGGCCGATGTGCTCCACAGCTTCTGGGTGCCGGAGCTCGGCGGCAAGCGCGACCTGATCTCGAACCACGTCAACTATCTCTGGTGGACACCGGCCGACAGTGTGGCCGAGACGGCGTGGAACGGCACGTGTAACGAGTACTGTGGTGCGAGCCACGCCAACATGCGCTTCCGCGCCTTCGTGGTCTCGCCGGCCGAGTTCGAGCGCTGGGCGCGCCACCAGGCGGCCCCGGCGTTCTTCAACGCGTCGGCTGCCGCGGCCCCTGCGGCCCCTGCGGCCCCGCCCGCCCGGACGAGCTTCGGTCCGGCGCCGGCCGCGGGGCCGGCGCTCGTCCGCGCGGTCGCGAACGTCCGCGGCGCCCAGCCCGGGAAGGGCACGGCGCCGGCGCCGGGCGAATCGCCGGGTGGATCGCCGGGTGGACCGGAGGCGATGCAGGTGGCGGCGGCCGTGGCTGACACGGGCGCGGTCTTCCCGCGTGACCGGCTGCCGTCGTACGTGATCCCGGCCGTCCCGACGCCGGCACAGCTCAAGTTCACGCCGGGGCTGGTCGGAGACCCGGCGCGGGGCCAGAAGATCTTCTCCGGGGGCCTCTGCATCGGGTGCCATACGATCAAGGGCAACCCGATGGCGGCGGGCGTGATCGGGCCCAACCTCACGCACGTCGGCTCGCGCTATACCATCGCCGGGTCGCTCTACAAGAACGACACCGACCATCTGCGGCTCTGGATCAAGAACGCACGGCTCATGAAGCCCGGCGTGACCATGCCGACGCTCGGCATGGGGCAGGTCGATCCGCAGACCGGCGCCACGGTGACGGCCGCAACCGGCGGCCTGACGGACCAGCAGATCGCGGACATCGTCGCGTATCTGCAAGCCCTGAAGTAGGAGCCTCACGAGCATGGCCACACTCGCCGCGCCGGCGTTCGCCGCGCCGATCGAGCGATCCGACGGCGGATTCCTGAGCTGGCTCGGGACGACCGACCACAAGCGCATCGGCTACCTGTACCTCTTCACCGCCACCGGCTTCCTGCTCTGGGGTGGCGGCGAGGCGATGCTCATGCGCTGGCAGCTGCGGGCGCCCAACCAGCACTTCCTGTCCGCCGAGCAATACAACCAGCTGTTCACGATGCACGGCACGACGATGATCTTCCTCGTCGTCATGCCGCTCTCGGCGGCGTTCTTCAACCTGCTGGTCCCGCTCCAGATCGGGGCCCGCGACGTCGCGTTCCCGCGCCTCAACGCCTTCAGCTACTGGGTCTACCTGCTCGGCGGCCTGTTCATCTCGGTCCCGATCATCTTCAACGCCGGGCCCAACGGCGGCTGGTTCGGCTACGCGCCGCTCACGACGACGACGTACTCCCCGGGGCTCAACATCGATTTCTGGGTCGCCGGGCTCCAGATCCTCGGGATCTCGTCGCTCGCGGCCGGATTCAACTTCATCACCACGATCATCAACATGCGCGCGCCGGGGATGAACCTGATGCGCATGCCGATGTTCACCTGGATGGCGTTCGTGGTGCAGTTCCTGATCGTGTTGGCGTTCCCGGTGATCACGATCGCGCTCGTCTTCCTGCTCTTCGACCGCTTCTTCGGGACGAACTTCTACGAGATCGCGGCCGGGGCCGACCCGCTGCTCTGGCAGCACCTGTTCTGGATCTTCGGCCATCCCGAGGTCTACATCCTCGTCCTCCCGGCCTTCGGGCTCGTCTCCGAGGTGCTCCCGACGTTCAGTCAGAAGCCGCTCTTCGGGTACCCGGTGATGGTGTACTCGGGGATCCTGATCGGCTTTCTCGGGTTCGGCGTCTGGGCGCACCACATGTTCGCCGTCGGCATGGGTCCGATCGCGGACACGGTCTTCGGGGTGACGACGATGCTGATCGCGATCCCGACGGGGGTGAAGATCTTCAACTGGATCTTCACCATGTGGGGTGGCTCGGTCCGCTTCACGACGGCGTCGATGTTCGCGATCGGGCTGGTCGCGATGTTCACCATCGGCGGCATCTCGGGTGTCATGCACTCCTCGCCGCCGGCCGACCTCCAGCAGACGGACACGTACTTCGTCGTCGCCCACTTCCACTACGTGCTCTTCGGCGGCTCGCTCATGGGGCTGTTCGCCGGGATCTACTACTACTACCCGAAGCTCACGGGCCACCTGCTCGACGAGGGGCTCGGCAAGTGGCACTTCTGGCTCAACCTGATCGGATCGAACCTCGCGTTCTTCCCGATGCACTTCTCGGGGTTGCTCGGCATGCCCCGGCGGATCTACACGTACGATGCCAACCAGGGGTGGGATACGTTCAACCTCCTGTCCAGCATCGGCGCGTTCATCGTCGGCTTCGCCACGCTGATCCTCGTTTACAACATGCTCGTGAACCGGAAGCGCGGCCGCCTCGCCGGGAACAATCCCTGGGGCGCCGGGACGCTCGAGTGGTCGATCCCCTCGCCGCCGCCGGTGTACAACTTCGCCGAGATCCCGCGCGTGACCTCGCGGTACCCGGTGTGGGATCTCACCGCGCCCGAGCTGACGGCGGCCGTTCCGCACACGCTGCGTGGGGATGAGATGGTCACGGCGCAGGTCGGTGGCGTGAGCGCGGGACAGATGAGCGTCCCCGCCGACCGCCGGCCGGCGGCGGCGGCGGGCGCGGGCCTCCACGCGCCGCCGGCGCGAGTGCCGAGCGCCGAGGAGCTGGGGATCCCGATCCCGTACACGACGACCAAGCCGTTCTTCACCGCCCTCGGCATCATCGTGATGTTCGGCGGGCTGCTGTTGACCCGGATGGAGAACAAGATCCCGGGATGGGCCGTGCTCGCCCTCGGGGCGGCGACCCTCGTCGGCGGATTGTACTGGTGGCTGACCTCCCCGCTCGAGCCGGAGCACGAGCACGCCGGCGCGCACGGAGCCGCCCCCCACCACGCCCACGCCCACTAGGGACGCGCCTTCCATGGATTCCTTCGCCATGCCCGACGTCATCGTTCCCGCTGCCGGCGTCGAGCACACCTATACGACCACGGGGCTCCCGCACCGGAAGATCGGGATCTGGGCGTTCATCGGCTCGGAGTGCATGCTCTTCGCCTCGCTCATCTCGACCTATCTGATCTACAAGGGGCGGAGCGTCGTCGGGCCGTTCCCGCACGAGGCCTGGACCGACCCGTCGACGGGCCATCATTTCCGGGCGATCCTCAACATCCCGGTGACGTCGGCGTCGACCTTCGTGCTCCTCATGTCGTCGCTCGCGATGGTCCTCGCCCTAGCAGCGGTCGAGAACAGGGACAAGCCCAAGGTCACCATGGGCGAGAAGATCCTCGGCTCGTCCAAGCTCTGGCTCTTCATGACGGCCCTGCTCGGGACGACCTTCCTCGGCTTCCAGGCGTTCGAGTTCACGTCGTTCGTGCACGAGGGCGTGAGCATCCGCACGAACCTGTTCGGCTCCTCGTTCTTCACGCTGACCGGCTTTCACGGCGCACACGTGACGGCGGGCGTGCTCTGGCTCTGCACGATGCTGGCGGTCGACTTCAAGCGGGGGCTCGGACCCAAGGATGCCCTCAACGTCGACATCATGGCGCTGTACTGGCACTTCGTGGACGTCGTCTGGATCGCGATCTTCACCCTCGTTTATCTGATCAGGTAGGGAGCCGCCGATGACATCTCCGGAGTCCCATCACGGGCAGACCGCTGCGGCGCTGGCGGCCCAGGGCCACCTCGAGGGAGCGGTCCACGAGCACCCGACGTGGTCGACGTACTGGAAGGTGGCGACGATCCTCACCGTGATCACGGTCGCCGAGGTGTGGTGCTATTATGTCCCGTCCTTCGTGGCGTCCGTCTGGTTCGTCCCCGTCCTGCTCGCCCTCTCGGCGCTCAAGTTCGGGATCGTGGTCCTGTTCTACATGCACCTCAAGTACGACCACAAGCTGTTCCGGGCCCTGTTCACCGGCCCGCTGATCGTCGCCATGTTCACGATCGTGGCCCTGCTGTTCCTCTTCGGCAAGGTGGCCGTCAGGCTCGGATTGCTGTCCTAGGCGTCATGCTCCACCCGTTGGCCCCGGCGGGGATGGCCGCCTTCAGCGTGCACCCGAGCACGGTGATCGGCGTCGCCGGGCTCGCGGCGCTCTACGCCTGGCGGGCACGGGCCGAGCGGCCGGCGACGGGACGCCGGCCGACCCCGATGCAGCGCACGAGCTTCGCCGCCGGGCTGGCGACGATGTTCCTGGCGCTCAACGGGCCGCTCCATGACCTGAGCGACGACTACCTGTTCAGCGCGCACATGGTCCAGCATCTCGTGCTGGTCTTCGCCGTCGCACCGCTCCTGGTGATCGGGACACCCGGCTGGATGCTCCGCCCGGCGCTCCGCGTGCCGGCGATCGGTGCGGTTGCGCGGTGGCTGACGCGCCCGGGGGTCTGCTTCGTGATCTTCAACGTGGCCATCGCCGCCTGGCACCTGCCCCCGCTCTACAACCTGGCCATGGCGCACCACCCCGTGCACATCGCCGAGCATCTGCTGTTCCTGGCGACCGGGGTGCTCATGTGGTGGCCGTTGCTGAGCCCCATGCCGGAGTTGCCCCGCCTGCCCTACCCGGGTCAGATGCTGTACTGCTTCCTCATGAGCCTCCCGATGTCCATCGTCGCGATCTATATCGCGATGGCCGATCACATCCTCTACCCGGCGTACGAGGCGGCGCCGCGTATCTGGGGGCTCCTGCCGCTCGAGGACCAGATGATCGGTGGGCTCATCATGTGGATCCCCGGTGGCCTCTTTCTCTATGGGGTCATGACGATCGTCTTCTTCAAGTGGGCGGCACGCGGCGAGGACACGAGGGAGGCTGCGCAGGTGCGGGCGTGATCGCCGGCGCGTCTGCGCCGCCGCCGGCGTTGGAGGCGCCCGGCCGGCCGGCCCCGGCCGACGGGGCCGGCCACGGGTTCGGGGGCGCCGGGGGCGCCGGGGGGGGCGGGGGCGCGACGGGCGGTGCTGACCCCGGGGGCGCTGCCCGGCATGGGCCGGCCGGAGCCGCGGGCACGACGCGGCGGCTCGTCGCGCTCGACGTCTTCCGCGGGATGACCGTCGCCGGGATGCTGCTCGTCAACGATCCCGGCAGTTGGGGACACATCTTCCCGCCGCTCGAGCACGCGGCCTGGAACGGGTGGACACCGACCGACCTCATCTTCCCGTTCTTCCTGTTCATCGTCGGCATCACGACGCACCTGTCGTTGACGGCGCGCCGAGCGCGGGGCGCCGACGACTCGGCGCTGGTGCGGCAGATCGTTCGGCGCGGCGGCGTGATCATCCTGCTGGGGCTGCTGCTGAGCTGGTTCCCCTTCTTCAGTTGGGGGCCGATCCCCGGTCACGCCGACCCGGGCGCCGTCGAGCGCATCGTCGATCGCCTGCTGCGCGTCCGGGGGCCGGGGATCCTCCAACGGATCGGGCTGGTCTACATCGTCGCCGCGCTGCTGACCCTCCGGACCGGCCTGCGTGCGCAGGTAGTCGTCACGGCTGGGATCCTGCTCGGCTACTGGGCCCTCCTCACGATCGTTCCCGTCCCCGACTCGGGGCTGCCCGGTTGGGCGACCGAGACCGTGCCGCAAGGGACGCTCGCGGCCTGGGTCGACCGGCTGGTGCTGGATTGGAGCGGGTGGGGTCTCGGGAACCACATCTGGGCGCTGTCGAAGACGTGGGACCCGGAAGGGGTGCTGTCCACGGTGCCCGCGGTCGCCACGACGATGCTGGGTGTGATCGCCGGTCGGTGGATCGGGGCCGACCGGCCGATCGCCGAGCGGCTAAGCGGGCTCATGGCCGTGGGCGGAGTGGTGGCGGCCGCTGGCTGTGCCTGGGGATGGGTGTTCCCCATCAACAAGACCCTCTGGACCAGCTCCTACGTGCTCCTGTCAGGGGGTCTGGCGGCCCTCACCCTGGGCGTCTGCCTCTGGCTGATCGACGGCCTCGGAGCCGACTCGCGGCACGCCGCCGGGCGGGTGGCGGCCCGGGCGCGGCGGTGGGCGCAGCCGTTCGTCATCTTCGGCGTCAACCCGATCGTCGCCTTCGTTGGGTCCGACGCGATGGCGCGCCTCATCTACTCGGTAATCACCGTGCCGACCGCCGCCGGGCCGGTGCCCCTCGAGACGGCCATCTATCGCACGGCCTACGCGTCCTGGCTCGAGCCGCGGCTCGCCTCGTTGGGGTTCGCGATCAGTTTCGTCCTCGTCTGGCTGGGCGTCCTGACACTGTTGTACCGTCGAGAAATCTTCGTAAAGGTGTAGCTCGTGCCTTGCCCGCGCGCCGTCGCGGCTGCTAGGCTTGTCCGCTCGTCGCTCTTCTGCTGCGCTCATGAGATCCCGACCTCACTGGCTCATCCACCGGTTCCCGGTGGCCTGCGCCACATGTCTGCTCCTGGCCGCCGGCGCCACGCCCCTCACCGCGCAGTCGCGCCACGGGCGGCGGCAGCGCCGCCATGCCACGTCGCTCCTCCCCCTGCGCTACGACGCCCCGCGAAGCGTGGAGGCGCTGGACGCCGATCTCGCGTCGATGCTGCACAGCCGCGTCCGGAGCGGCCGCTGGGGGATCATGGTCGTCTCGCTGACCCGCGGCGATACGCTGTTCGAGATCAACCCCGACCAGTCGCTGCGCCCCGCGTCGACGATGAAGCTCTTCACCTCGGCGCTGGCGTTCGATCGCCTCGGCCCCGACTACGAGTTCGCGACCGATGTCCTGCGGGATGGCCCGATCGACTCCGCCGGCGGCATCGAGGGGAACCTGGTGCTGCGCGGTGACGGCGACCCGTCGCTCTCGAACCGCTTCCTGCGCGGTGAGCCGGACGCGCCGATGCAGGCGCTGGCGCGTGCCGTCGCGGCGACCGGCGTCCGGCGCGTGCACGGGGACCTCGTGGGCGATGCGACGGCCTTTGCCGGGCAGGCCATTCCCGTCGGGTGGCTACACCGCTATCTCGGGGCGAGCTATGCCGCCCGCGTCTCGGCGCTGTCGCTGAACGACAATCTCGTCTGGGTCGCCGTCTCGCCGGGGGCGAACGGGAAGGCCGCGTCGGTCGCGCTCGAGCCGTCGTCCAGCGCCCTGCCGGTGCGCAACCAGGTGCGCACGGTCGCCGGGAGCGCGGGGTCGCGGATCATCGTCCGGGCACGCGGCGACGGCTCGATCGTCGCCAGCGGCTGGATCGGCTCGCGATGCGGCACTCGGCTGTACGAGCTCGTGATCGAGGACCCGGCGCTCTTCACCGTCGGCGCCTTCCGCGACGCGCTGGCGGCGGCCGGCGTGCGGGTGGACGGCCGGATCCGACTCGGCCCGACGCCGGCCACGGCGATCAAGGTGACATCGCTCCCCTCCCCACCGCTCGCCCGCATCGTCGCGGCGATGAACCGCGAGAGCATCAATCACTACGCGGAGCTGCTGTTCCGCGACGCGGTGCGCGGCCCCGACCGCTCGGCAGTCGGCTCGGTGGACCTCGGCGCCGCCCTGCTTCGCCGATTCCTGACCGACAAGGTCGGCGCGCCCGCGAACGCGGTGAGCGTCACCGACGGGAGCGGGCTCTCGACGCTGGACCGCGTGACCCCCCGCGCGATGGTCGATCTGCTGTCGTACGCCGACCGCGCCTCCTGGGGCCCCGCGTTTCATGCGTCGCTCCCGGTCGCCGGCGAGTCGGAGCTGCTCCGCCGGCGGATGCGCCGGACGCCGGCACAGGGCAACCTCCACGCGAAGACCGGCACGACCGACGACGTGATCTCGCTCGGCGGCTACGTGACGGCGATCGACGGCGAGGTGCTGGCCTTCAGCTTCATCTACAACGGCTCCGACCGGTGGAACGCCAAGACCACGATCGACGGCATGGGCGCCACGCTCGCCTCGTTCGTGCGGGAGTGACCGGGACCGGGGACGCGCGCAGGCCGGGCACGCGCACCCCGGGGACGCGCGCCGCCGGCAGGGGTCCCGTGGCCGCCCCGGCCGCCCCGGCCGCCCTGGCCCGCCTGGCCGCCGTCACTGCCCTCGCCACGCTGGCGACTGTCGGGCGCGCGCAGGGGTCCGTCGGTCGGGGTGCCGCTGCCCCTCCCCCTCCCGCGCCGACGCTCCACGAGGTGCTCGCCATCGCGCTCCGCGAGAACCCGGACATCCGGGTGGCGCGGGCACACGTGGATTCCGCGCACGGCGAGGTACGCGTGGCGCGCGCCTTCCCCAACCCCGTCACCTCGGTCGTGCCCGGGATCCCGTTCCAGTATTCCGCGACGCTCGATCTCGACATCACCCCGCAGCGGGTCTTCCGCGTCCGAGCGGCCCGGCAGGGGCAGGTCGCGACCGCCGATGACTTTGCCGACCAGGTGCGCATCACCACGTTCGCGGTCCGCCAGGCGTTCTACGACGAGCTGCTCGACGAGGCGCTGGTCGACGTTGCCGGTCGGCAGCGGACGGTGCTCGCCCAGATCCTCACGGCCGACTCGGCTCGCGTCCGCGCGGGGGATCTCCCGGACCGGAACCTCGTCACCAGTCAACTGGAGTTGGCGCGCGGAGACGCGGCGCTCGCCAAGGCGCAGGCGACCGCCCGCGCGGCCCGACTCGCGCTCCAGCTCCTGATGGGCGTCCGCCATCCGGACACCGCCTTCCGGGTCAGCGGGACGCTCGAGTACCGGCCGGTCGCGCTGCCGATGGACTCCCTGCTCGCGATCGCCGCCGCGTCGCGCCCGGATCTCCGGAGCGCGCGGGAGCGGACGGGGCAGAGCCGCTCGATCCGGTCCTTCGCGCGGTCGCTCCTCTTCCCGACCCCGAACGTCGGCGTGACCTATCAGCCGGACCAACTGTACCCGTCCACCCCGCCATTCGCCGGCGCATCGCACTTCGCGTTCTTCCTCAGCGCGCCGGTGCCGCTCTTCGACTGGTTCGGCGGCGAGCGCGAGAAGGCTCAGGCGGGGCTCGACGTCGCCGAAATCACCGAGGACCGGGCCCGCAAGCAGGTCGAGAGCGATGTCGTGACGGCGATCGACGGATATCGCTCGGCCGAAACGCTGGCGTCGCGGTATCAGGGTGGCCTGCTGGCCAAGGCCCAGCAGGCGGTGGCGACGGCACAGTACGCGTACCAGCGGGGTGCGATCTCGCTTCTCGATCTGCTCGACGCGATCCGGACGAACGGCGACATCCTGGTGGAGTACTATACGACGGTCCACGACTTCTGGGTCAGCGTCTACACGATCGACGAGGCGGTGGGCCGCGACCTCGTCCCGGATTGATCGCGCATGCACATGGTGCCCCGCTCGTCCAGCATCCACCGCGTGGTGCGCTCGGCGCTCGCGCTGCTGCTCGCCTCGCCGGGCGCGGCCGCCTGTCACAAGCAGGCGGACGCGACCCCCACCCCGCCTGCTGCCCTGTCCCCCTCCCGCTCACCGACGGCCGCCGACGAGGTTCGGCTCGAGCCCGCGCAGCTCGCCTACGTGTCGGTCGACACCGTCCGGACGCGGACCGAGCGCGTGGTCGCCACCCTGCCGGCGGAACTGGTCATGGACGAGGACCACACCGTGCGGGTCGCGTCGCCGGTGGCGGGTCGGATCCGGACGATCGACGCCGCGCCCGGCGACCACGTGACGCGCGGGCAACCACTGGCCCACATCATCTCGAGCGATCTCGCCCAGGCGGCCGCCGACCTGGCCAAGGCCGATGCCGCCGTCAACCTCGCGACCGCGGCCCTCCGCCGCGCCGACGATCTCTTCGCGCACCACGTGATCGCCGAGCGGGACCTCGAGCAGGCGCGGAGCGATGCGGCGCAGGCCCAGGCGGAGCAGGTGCGGGCGCGGCAGCGAGTCGCCCAGCTCGCCGGGCCGTCGGCCACCGGCGCCGGATCGGGAGCGGCCGACAGCTCGGGCGACTTCGTCCTGCGGGCTCCGTTGAGCGGCGAGGTCATCGACCGCTCGGCCAACGTCGGCGCGGAAGTGACGAGCGACCCGGGGGCGGCGCTGTTCACCATCTCGTCCCTCGATACCCTGTGGCTCGTCGCGAGCGCCTACCAGCAGGACCTCGCGCACCTCCGGCGGGGCGAGCACCTCATCTACACGACCGACGCGGCCCCCGACCGCCGGTTCATCGCCCGCGTCTCGTACGTCGGCGGGGCGCTCGATTCGACGACGCGGACCGTGCGCGTGCGCGCCACCCTCCCCAACCCGGCGCATCTCCTCAAGCCGGCGACATTCGGCGAGGGGCGGCTCCTGGCGCCGGATTCGGGGCACGTGCCGGTGGTCCCGAGCCAGGCGCTGGTGACCCAGGGCGCGGAGCGTGTCGTCTTCGTGCAGCTCGCGCCCGGTCGGTTCGTCCGGCGGCCCGTGACGGTCGCCGACGACGACGGCTATCTGGCCTCGATCACCGACGGCGTTCGGCCCGGAGACCTCGTCGTGACGCGCGGCAGCATCCTGCTCGCGGGCGAGTCGACGCTGGGCCGTTGAGCGGGGCCGGCTGATGCTTCGACGCCTCGTCCGATTCGCGCTCCGGCAGCGGCTCCTCGTCGTCGGCGCCACGCTCCTCGTCGTCGTCATGGGCCTGCGCGCCTTCGACAATCTCCCCGTCGAGGCCTTCCCGGACGTCGAGGACGTGCACGTCCAGATCATCTCCCTCTGGCCGGGTCATGCGGCCGAGGAAGTGGAGAAGCTGGTCACGCTGCCGATCGAGCGCGAGATGAACGGGACCCCCAACGTCACCAACCTGCGCTCGATCTCGATGTTCGGGCTGTCGACGGTGACGATGACCTTCGAGGATGGGACGGCCGACTATTTCGCGCGGCAGCAGGCGCTCGAGCGGCTGCAATCGGTGACCGTGCCGGCCGGCGTGACGCCCGGGCTCGCATCCCTCTCCAACTCGACCGGGGAGATCTACCGGTACACGATCCGGAGCGCCCGGCCGCTGACGGACCTCAAGACACTGAACGACTGGGTGATCGTGCCGGCGTATCGGACCGTGCCGGGCGTCGCCGACGTCGTGTCCTTCGGGGGGCAGATCAAGCAGTACCAGATCGACGTCGACCCCGTGAAGATGCAGGCGTTCGGGCTGACGCTGGGCCAGGTCGAGCAGGCAGTCGCCGCCGCCAACGCGAACGCGGGCGGTGGGTACCTGGCCCACGGGTTCGAGAAGCAGGTCGTCCGCGGTGTGGGGCTCTTCGGCTCGCTCGCGGACATCGAGAACGTCGCGGTGGCCAGCCGCGGCGGTGTTCCCGTGCGCGTGCACGACATCGGCGCCGTCTCGATCGGCGGCGCGCCGCGCGAGGGCATCGTCGCCAAGGACACGGCCGACGATGTGGTCGAGGGCATCGTCCTCATGCGCACGGGCGAGAACGCGCTCAAAGTGCTCGAGCCGGTGCGGGCCAAGACGGCGGCCCTCAACGCGACCGTGCTCCCGCGCGACGTGCAACTGGTGCCGTTCTACGACCGCGCCAACCTCGTGAACCATACCGTTCACACGGTCGAGGAGAACCTCGTCACGGGCGCGACGCTGGTGCTGTTGATCCTCGTCATCTTCCTCGGCGACTGGCGGAGCGCGATCATCGTCGGCCTGGTCATCCCGCTGTCGCTGCTGTTCGCGTTCATCCTGATGGACGTGCGTCACGTCTCGGCGAACCTCATCTCGCTCGGGGCCGTCGACTTCGGCATCATCGTGGACGCGGCGGTCGTCATGGTGGAGGCGTTTCTCGTCCGGCTGGCCCTCGACCCGCCGCCGAGCGCCGAGGAGCTGGCCGACCGCGCCGCCGGCCTCGCCGCGATCAACGCCGGGCTGGCGGCCGCCGGCGGGGCCCTCGCCGGACCCCTTCCCATCCCCGAGACGCCGGGTCCGCGGCAGTTCCGCGAGCGCGCCTCGATCGAAGTGCGCCACCGGATCGCGACCATCGCCGAAGGGATGGGACGGCCGATCATGTTCGCCAAGGCGATCGTGATCATCGCCTTCCTCCCCATCTTCACCTTCCAGCGGGTGGAGAAGCGGATCTTCTCGCCGATGGCGTTCACCCTGACCTTTGCCCTCCTCGGGTCGCTGCTCCTCTCGCTGACGCTGGTGCCGGTGCTGTCGAGCTTCTGGATCAGGCCCGAGCGGGCGGGCACGGAGCCGCGCGCCGCGCGCTGGCTCCAGCGCGGCTTCGCACCGCTGCTCGACTGGGTGCTCCTCCGGCCACGCCTCTCGATCGGGGTGGCGCTCGGCGCCCTCGTGGTGTCCCTCGCGATCGGCTCACGGCTGGGCACCGAGTTTCTCCCGTCGCTCGACGAGGGGAATATCTGGCTGACGGTGACGATGCCCGTCGGGATCTCGCTCGAGCAGGCGAAGGTGATCGAGCGGCAGGTCCGGAGGACGCTGCTCAGCTACCCGCAGGTCACCGAGGTCGTCTCGCAGCTCGGCCGGCCGGACGACGGCACCGACCCCAAGCTGTCGAACAACCTGGAGGTCTACGCCGAGCTCAAGCCGCGGGGGGAGTGGGGCGATATTCACGACAAGGACGAGCTGGTCCGGCGCATGAACGCGCGGCTCGGCGCCATCCCCGGGGTCGACCTCAACTTCTCGCAGTACATCAAGGACAACGTCGAGGAGGCGCTCTCCGGGGTCAAAGGAGAGCTGGTGGTCAAGATCTTCGGCCCCGACCTTCACGTCCTCCAGGACAAGGCCGACGCGGTCGAGCGCGTGATGGCGACCGTGCGCGGCGTCGCCGATCTGGGCGTCGAGCAGCAGTTCGGGCAGCCGCAGGTGCGCTTCGAGATCGATCGGGCGGCGATCGGCCGCTACAATCTGGCCGTGGCCGACGTCGACAACGCGATCGAGACATCGATCGGCGGCAAGACGGTCACGCAGTACCTCGACGGCGACCAGGTGTTCGACGTCCGGCTCCGGTATCCGCCCCCCGACCGCGACAACCCCAACGCCCTCGAGCGGCTCCCGGTGAGCACTCCCGACGGCCACACGGTGCCGCTGGGCACGGTCGCCCGCATGGTGACGGCCGAAGGGGCCTCTCGCATCTCGCGCGAGGCCAACGAGCGACGGATCGCGATCAAGTGCTCGGTGCGCGGACGGGACGAAGGCAGCTTCGTCGCCGAAGCGCAGCGCCGCGTCGCCGACGCGGTGACGCTCCCGCCGGGGTACCACATCCTCTGGGGCGGGCAGTTCGAGAACCAACGGCGGGCGACGGCGCGGCTCGCGGTGATCGTCCCGGCGAGCATCGTCCTGATCTTCGTTCTGCTGTTCAGCGCCTTCGGCTCGGTGAAGTACGCCTCCCTGATCCTCGCCATGCTGCCGTTCGCGCTGATCGGCGGGATCATCATCCTGTACGTCCGCGGCATCAATCTCAGCGTGTCGGCCGCCGTCGGCTTCATCGCTCTGTTCGGCATCTCGGTCCAGAACGGCGTCATTCTGTTGACGGAGTTCAACCGGCAGCGGGAGGCCGGGTTGTCGGTGCTGGCCGCCGTCCGGGTAGGCACGCTCGACCGGCTCCGCCCCGTCGTCATGACGGCGCTCATGGCCATGCTCGGGCTGCTGCCCGCCGCGCTCTCGCACGGGATCGGGGCCGAGACGACCCGCCCGTTCGCCTCCGTGATCGTCGGCGGGCTGGTGACGGCGACCATGTTGACCCTTCTGCTGCTGCCCGTCCTCTACGTGATGTTCCACGAAGTCCCGCACGAGGACATCGCGGCGTAGCCACGCCCCAGGGTCGGGGGCCGTCCGGTGGCCCCGAGGTTGCGTGTCACGGGCGGGTAACGAATGTCACGGTCCGGTAACAGCTTACCCCGGCAGAAGGCCGGCCGCACCCGTGCTTACGATTCCTTCATGCGCATCGCCATCGCGTCGGACCACGCGGGAGTCGAGCGGAAGGCGGAGGTAGCGGCCGCGCTCCGCGCCGAGGGGCACGCGGTCGACGACCTCGGCACCGACTCGACCAAGCCGGTGGACTATCCCGACTACGCCGAGCGCCTGGGGCTGGCGGTCGTGGGCGGCCGGGCCGACCGGGGCGTGCTCCTGTGCGGGAGCGGGGTGGGGGCGTCGGTGGCCGCCAACAAGATCCCGGGGGTTCGGGCGGCCGTGTGCCACGACACGTATTCGGCCCACCAGGGCGTCGAGCACGACGACATGAACATCCTGGTCCTGGGCGCGCGCGTCGTTGGCCCGGAGTTGGCAAAGGAGCTCGCCCGCACGTTCGTCGCGGCGCGCTATACCGGCGAGGAGCGCCACGCCCGTCGCCTCGCCAAGGTGCGCAGCATGGAGGAGCGCTACTGCGGCGCCGAGCCTGACCTCTCGACATCATGACCGTCCTGCACGCCGATCTCGGCGCCCTGAGCGGCCCGGTCGCCGAGACCACCGCGCGCCTCGAGCGCGAGCAGATCGCCGCGCGCATCGCGCGTGACGACTACACCGTCTGGAGCCCCGCGCCCACCGAGATCAGCAACCGTCTGGGCTGGCTCACGATCGCCGCGCGCATGGGTGACGCGCTCCCCGAGATCCACCGCGTCGTCGGCGACGTGCGTATGGCCGGGTACACCGATGCGCTCCTCCTCGGCATGGGCGGCTCCAGCCTCGCCCCGGAGGTCTTTCGCGAGACGTTCGGTGTGGCGCCGGGGTATCTCGACCTCGCGGTGCTCGACAGCACCGATCCCGACGCCGTTCGTGCGCAGGCGAGCCGACTGGATCCCGGCCGGACGCTGTTCATCGTCTCGACCAAGAGCGGCGGGACGGTGGAGACGTTTTCCTTCTTCCGCTACTTCTTCCGGCGCGCCGTCCACGCGCTCGGCGCGGTCGAGGCGGGACAGCACTTCATCGCGATCACCGACCCGGGGAGCGCGCTCGCGGATACCGCCGCACGGCACCTCTTCCGGGCCACGTTCCTCAACGACCCGAACATCGGCGGCCGCTACTCCGCGCTGTCGCACTTCGGGCTGGTTCCGGCATCGCTCACCGGCGCCGACGTCCCTCGACTGCTGGCCCGCGCTACGGCGGCGAGCCGGGACCCGGCGACCGCGGCGCGGCTGGGCGTCATCCTCGGCGAGGCCGCGGCGCACGGGCGCGACAAGGCCACCTTCGCCATCTCGCCGGGCGTCCGCGCCTTCGGGAGCTGGGTCGAGCAGTTGCTCGCCGAGAGCACGGGCAAGGACGGCAAGGGGATCCTGCCGGTCGTCGACGAGCCGCTCGGCCCGCCATCCGTCTACGGGGCCGACCGGCTGTTCATCGACATCCGCCTGGCCGGCGACACGACTCACGAGTCGGCCGTCCGCGCGCTCCGCGAGGCCGGCCATCCGGTCGTCCGGCTGGATATCGCGGACCCGTACGACATCGGGGGACAGTTCTTCACCTGGGAGATGGCGACCGCCGTCGCCGGTTGGCGGCTCGGGATCAATCCCTTCGACCAGCCGAACGTCGAGTCGGCCAAGGTCGTCGCCCGCGAGCTGGTGAGCGCGTACGAGAAGACCGGCTCCCTGCCCGCGCTCGAGTCGACCGCGCACGACGACGCGCTCACCGTCTACGCGAGCCCGCAGGCGGGCGCGCGCTCGGCGGGCGCCGGCCCCGATGGCGCCGCCGGGATCGTGCGCGGGTTTCTGCGGGGTGTCCGGCCGGGCGACTATGTCGCGATCCAGGCGTTCGTGCAGCCGACCCCGGCGACGACCGACGCGATGCAGGCGCTCCGGGTCGCGATCCGCGACCACCTCCAGGTCGCCACGACGGCGGGTTACGGGCCGCGCTACCTGCACTCCACCGGTCAGCTCCACAAGGGCGACGGCGGCCGCGGCGTCTTCCTCCAACTGGTGACGCCCCCGCCGCCGCCGGCGCGCGACATCCCGATCCCGATGAGCGAGGACGCGGACGCGTCGGGCATCAGCTTCGGCGTGCTGAAGCTCGCCCAGGCGCTCGGTGACCGGAAGGCGTTGCTCGACCGTGGCCGCCGCGTGCTCCGGGTCGACCCCGCGCGCGTGCCGCAGGACATCGCACGAATCGCGGCCCTCGTTCCTTGAGGCAGATGCGGTCGGCCGTGCTCTTCGACCTCGACGGGACGCTCGTCCAGACGGAGTCGCTGAAGGCCGAGTCGTATGCCCGGGCGGCGGCGGCCCTGCGGCCGGGTGTGATCTCGGAAGAGGCCGTCATCGACGCGTACGACCAGTGCATCGGGCGACCGCGGGACGAGGTCGCGCAGACGTTGCTCGACCGGTTCGGCCTCGCCGATGCGGCCCGACAGCGGATGCAGGAGTTGGGCGCCGACTCGCCGCGGGCCGCCTTCGTGGCGATCCGGCTCCGGCTGTACGAGCAACTGCTCCAGGACCGCGAGCTCATCAGAAGCCACGAGCTGCCCGCGGCCACATCGCTGCTCCGGCACCTCGCGCACGATGGGTATTCGCTCGCGCTGACGACCGTGTCGCATGCCGCCCAGGCGTTCCTCGTCCTCGACACGCTCGCGATCCGCGATGAGTTTGATGCCATCGTGACGGTCGACGACGTGGCGCGGGGGAAGCCGGCCCCCGACCTCTATCTCCTGGCCATGTCGCGCCTCGGCATGCCAGCGGAGCGATGCGTGGCGATCGAGGATTCGGTCCCGGGGATCGAGGCGGCGCTGGCGGCCGGGGTCATCTGCGTGGCATCGACGAACCCGCTGACTCGCACGGCCGTCGATGCCATGCCGGCCGACCCGCGCGTCACGGTCGTCGACGATCCGGCGCAACTCGAGCGCGCAGTGCGAGCGCTCCTCATCAGACCGGAGGAAGCGACAGCATGGAGCTAGGCATGGTGGGCTTGGGTCGCATGGGCGCGAACATGACGACGCGGCTGCTCCGCGGCGGCCACCGGGTGGTCGTGTACGACCGCGATGCCCGGGCGGTCGGCACATCCGCGAGCGGCGGCGCGATCGGCGCCGCGTCGCTCGAGGATCTGGTCGGCCGATTGACGCCGCCCCGGGTGGTGTGGGTGATGGTGCCGGCCGGCGATGCGACCGAGAGCACGGTGCAGACGCTCGGCCGGCTCCTCGATAGCGGTGACACCATCATCGACGGCGGCAACAGCAACTACAAGGACGCGATGCGGCGCTCGGCGGAGCTGGCGCCCCGCGGCGTTCGGTTCGTCGATGCGGGGACGAGCGGCGGGATCTGGGGGCTCGAGGCCGGCTACAGCCTGATGATCGGCGGCGAGGCGGCCACCGTCGAGCGGCTCCGGCCCATCTTCCAGACGCTCGCACCGGCACCGGACCACGGCTGGGGGTACATGGGCCCGAGCGGCGCCGGGCACTTCGTGAAGATGGTGCACAACGGGATCGAGTACGGCATGATGCAGGCGTACGCCGAGGGGTTCGCCATCATGCGGGGCAAGGCGGAGTTCGGCCTCGATCTCGCGCGGATCGCCGACGTGTGGCGGTACGGCAGTGTCGTGCGGTCCTGGCTGCTCGACCTGGCCGCCAACGCCCTGAAGGAGAATCCGTCGCTCGCGGGTATCGCGCCCTATGTCGCCGACTCCGGGGAGGGTCGGTGGACGGTGGCCGAAGCGATCGACCTCAATGTGCCGGCGCCCATCATCACGCACTCGCTGATCGCGCGCATCCGGTCGCGCGACTCGGACTCGTACACGGACAAGATGCTGGCCGCCCTCCGCCACCAGTTCGGCGGCCATGCCGTCAAGGCCGAGCCGAGTGGGACGGCGGCGCAGGCGCCGGGCGCATCGTCGGCGGCCGCGGCGGCGCCAGCGGCGGCGGCGGGAGGGAAGCGGTCATGACGCCGACTGCGACCGTGACCACGACGCTCAAGGCGAATCCCGAGCACCCGGAGCCGGTCGAGCCGTGCCTCTTCGTGATCTTCGGCGCGACCGGCGACCTCGCCCGCCGCAAGATCATCCCGGCGCTCTGGCAGCTCCACACGTACGGGATCGACGCCCGCGGCTGCGTGATCCTGGGCGTGTCACGGGATGGCGCCACCGACGACGCTGCGTTCCGGGCGATCGTCCGGGAGGCGATCCCCCCCGACGACCGATCCGCCGGCGATCTCGACGCGTGGACGTCGACCGCCGCGTACTACCAGCCGATGGCGACCGGCGACCCGGGCGAGTTCGCCGCCCTCCGGACGCGGATCGAGGAGATCGAGCGCGAGCACGGCCTCCCCGGGAACCGCATCTTCTACCTGTCGCTCCCACCGCAGGCGTTCCCATCGACGATCGCGGGGCTCGGCGCCGCCGGGCTCAATCGCAGCCCCGGGTGGACGCGGATCGTGATCGAGAAGCCGTTCGGCCGCGACCTCGCGTCGGCTCAGGAGCTCAATCGACTCGTGCACCAGTTCTTCGACGAGTCGCAGGTGTACCGGATCGACCACTATCTGGGGAAAGAGACGGTCCAGAATCTCCTCGTCTTCCGGTTCGCGAACGCGATGTTCGAGTCGCTCTGGAATCGCGACCACATCGAGAGCGTCGAGATCACCGTCGCCGAGGAGCTCGGGGTCGAGCAGCGGGCCGGCTACTACGAGCAGGCCGGGGCGTTGCGCGACATGGTGCAGAGCCATCTCACGCAGTTGCTGGCGCTCGTCGCGATGGAAGTGCCGACGGCGTTTCAGGCTGACGCGATCCGCGAGGAGAAAGTGAAGGCCCTGCGCTCGATCGCGTCGGTCCGACTCGAGGATGCCGTCTTCGGGCAGTACGCGGCCGGCCGCGTCCACGGAGAGGCGGTCCCCGGCTACCGCGAGGAGCCGGGCGTCTCGCCGGCATCGATGACGGAGACCTTCGTCGCGCTGCGCCTCTGCCTCGACAACTGGCGGTGGCAGGGTGTGCCGTTCTATCTGCGCACCGGGAAGCGCATGGCGCGGCGGCTGACGGAGATCCGGGTCCGGTTCCGGAAGGCGCCGGTCTGGATGTTCCGCTCGGTCCCGGACACGACTCCACAGGCCAACACGCTCGTCATCACGCTCCAACCCAACGAGGGGTTCCTCCTCTTCTTCGACGTCAAGGCGCCGGGCGAGCCGTTCCGCCTCCAGCGGCTCACGCTGCACTTCAACTACGACGAGGAGTTCAAGACGCTGCCGGAGGCGTATCAGACCCTGCTGCTCGATCTCCTCCGCGGCGATCAGACACTCTTCGTTCACGCCGACGAGGTCGAGACCTCGTGGCGCGTCTACGCGCCGCTCCTCGACCGGCACGCCCCACCGCATCCGTACCCGGCGGGGTCCTGGGGGCCGGCGGAGTCCGGCTCGGTCGTGCCGGAGCGGGAGCCCCGAGAGGCCGCCCCGCGCGCCCACGCCGGGGCAGGGACGGAGACGGGCGCAGCCGCGTGAGCGCATGGCCCGCCCCGTGGCGGGTGACGGTTCACGATGACGTCGAGACGCTGAGCCGGGCCGCCGCCGAGGAGATCGCCCGCGCCGCGGAGACCGCGGTCGCGGCCGGACGGCCGTTCACGCTCGCGCTCTCGGGTGGGAGCACGCCGCGCACGCTGTACCGGATGCTGGCGACCGATTTCGCCGAGCGCGTGCCGTGGAGGTCGACCGTGATCTTCTTCGGGGACGAGCGGTGCGTGCCGCCCGACCACCCCGACAGCAACTACGGCATGGCCCGCGCGGCGTTGCTGGGACAGGTCCCGGCGCTCGATGCGCAGGTGCATCGGATAGAGGGCGAGCGGCCGCCGGCGGACGCCGCGGCGCGCTACGACGCGCTGCTGCGGTCGGCGTTCCCCGGCGAGCCGCCGGCGACGTTCGACGTGTTGCTCCTGGGGGTCGGAACGGACGGCCACACGGCCTCGCTCTTCCCCGGGAGCGCGACCCTGGAGGAGCGGCGGCGGTGGGTCGTCCCGGCCGAGGCGCCGCCCGGCGCGGCGACCCACGACCGGGTGACGCTCACCTTTCCGGCGCTCGACGCGGCGACGACGACGATCGTGCTCTGCGCCGGGTCGGACAAGCGTGCGGTCGTGGGTGAGATCATGACGGCCGGCCGTGCGGCGGGAGCGCGCTACCCCGTGGCGCGCGTCACCGCGCGCGACCGCGTGCTCTGGATGCTCGATCGGGCCGCGGCACCTCCGGCCGACCGTGACTCGGCGCCCGACGGGCCGCCGTAGGTGAGCGTGTAGATCGCGTTCGCCTCATCGTCGCTGATGAACAGGTTGCCCGCGCGGTCGGCCACGACGTCGACCGGGCGACCCCGGTGATCGGATCCGTCGGACCAGCCGGTCACGAAATCCATGGGTGCGCCCGCGGCGGGGCCGCTCCCGGCGCCGGCGCCATTTCAGCGGACGAGCACCACCTTGTAACCGGTCTCACGGCTGCGGTCCCACGACCCGCGCAACGCGACCAGCGCCGCGTCGCCGTGCGCGGTGGGCGCGGCCTGCACCTCGGGTCGCTATCCGCTCCGCCGTCCGCCGCCCCTGCGCCCGCCGTGGCGCCCGCCGCCACCCGCTGGGCGGCCGCCCGGTCGACCGCCGCCGCTCCGGCCCCCGTGCCCCGCGCCCCCCGGCCGGCGGCCGTGGTGTCGTCCCCGCGCGCGGGAATCCGCATGTGCGGCGCGCTCGGATCGCCGCTCGTGCACGCGCTCGGCGTACTCGCGCTTCAGCGTCAGCACCTCCTCGGCGGGCGGAGCCACCGCGACCGGCTCGAGCTCGCGCTCCAGCTCGAATCCGTGATACATGAGCCGGTACTCGGTGGCGAACGGGACGGGGCGGCGTCGCGGATCGTAGACGAGGGCACCGTCGCTCCGGGTCGCGTGGGCGCGGATCAGATCCATCGGGATCTGCGTCCCCTCGATCGCCGCCCGTGGGATGCCCCACCGGTCGGCGAAGAAGCGCAGCGTCCCGGCGACCGCGCCCCAACTGCCACAGACGCTCGACCGCGACACGCGAGCCGCCTCGCCGTCGGCCGTCTCCTCGTCGATGACGAGATCGAGCGGCATGTACTCGGCGACCAGCTCCCCGAACCGGCGGCGGACCGGCTCGCCGGCCAGCGGGAGTGCGGCCGGGAGCGGCAGGCCGACGCTGCGGTAGACGCTCGCGGTCGCGAGCGCGGCATCCTCCAGCGCCTTGATGAGCACACCGCGGCGCTCGGCCCACTCCTCGATGCGCTCGTCGAAGAGATGCCGCGCCAGCCCGTACACCTCACCCACGTACCCGCACCGCGCAAACGCCTCGGCGTACACGTTGTACGCCGTGAGATGGTCGCTCCCCGGGACGATGAGCCCGGCGAGGTCGCGCTCCTCACGCGTCATGCGGTGGAGCGAGTCGATCGAGCTCATGACGGCGACGTAGGGCAGCAGATCCTCGCCGGCGTTGACGATCAACTCCGCCCATGGGCGATCGACCGGAAGCGCTTCGACGGCGCGCCCGTATTCCGAGAGGCGGCCGGTCGCCGCATCGATGACGCCGCGCGCCTCGAGGAGCATCACCGCTCGACGGTAGGCGGCGCGGTCGAGCGGGACGGGGAGATCGAGGTCGTCGGCGCGGACGCCCAGGCTGGCGCAGGTGAGCGCCACGCGCTCCGAGTCGCCGGCGAGCTGGAACTCCGGCTCCTGCGGCCGGAGGGTGGCGAAATCGATGTCGCGGTCCGACAGGATGAAGACCCGGCCGCCGGCGACGCGTCCGTGGACGCGGCCCGCCATCTGGAGGATCTCGTTGGCGCCGAGGTGGAGGCGGGTGAGCACATTGCGCCCGCGCTCGATGACGTTGGCGAACCGCGTGTCGTCGATGACCACCGTGTCGAGGCCGTGGACGTTGAGGGCACTCTGCCCGGCGGCCGTCATGGTGAGCAGGTACGGCTTGGACGCGCTCCCGTCGAGAAACGGGCGGATCACGCGGATCGGTTCCCCGCCGTGGTAGAACGCGACCGTGATGCGCGGGAAGCGACTCCCGACCGCTGCCGCGGCTTCCTCGACGGCCGCGCGCGTCGGGAGGAACACGCCGACGCCGTGAGCCTGCCGGAGGACGTCGCGCAGGAACCGGTCGTCGAGAAACTCGAGTGGCTCCTTGCGAACGACGCGAACGGTCGCCGCCTTGTCGGGATCGAAGGCCGTGCTCTCGACGACCGTGGCCGAGTCCAGATAGCGCGCGTAGAACCGAGGGTCGACCGTCGCCGAGAGCCAGATGAACCGATTGCGGTTGCGTTTCCCGAGCGCGAGGCAGAGCTCGAGCTCGGCCGACGTCTGGTGAATCTCGTCGACGACCAGCGTGTCAGTCGGCAGGATGTCGCCGTCCTGGAACCAGCGGCGAGCGATGCCCGTGGTGACGATGATGACGTTCCAGGTCGGCGTCTCCGGTGTCGCCTCACGCTCGCGGTTCACGACGCCCACGCGGAGCGGCGCGCCGCGGAGGATCACCTCGGCGATCGGCCGAATGGCGAGCGTCTTCCCCGTCCCGGTCCCGGCAACGATCCCGAAGCCCTGGCCACGCCCCGCCAGCTCGCGCAGGTCGGCCCCGTGCGCCCGCTCCAGGAACGTGTCGAGGTGCAGCCCCATCGCCAGCTCGATCGTCTCGCAGGCCGCCCGCGTCGGCGCGATCACGATCACGCGTCCCGTCGGCGGCTCGGCCGCGACGAACGCCTCATGGTCGGGCGGGAGATACCGATCAGTGACGGCCCGACGGATCACCGGTCGGGCTCAGCGTCCGTGGCGCGGAGGAGGCTTCGGGACCGACATCCGCACGCGCGGCGCGGCGACGCGGCCGTGCGGTTGCGGCGCGGGCGGAATCACCCGAGCGGGGCCCATCGGCTGCGGCGGGTGCATCGGGGTCGTGGGCGCGGTGCGGACCCGATCGGGGATCGCGGGCACCGGATGCGCGGGCGCATACACGGACGAATGCTCCGGCGACAGGATCGCGTTGCCGGTGATCGGGGGCCGGGGCAGGACAGGCCTGGCGGTCGCGGGTTTGCTGCTGCCGAAGACGACGCGCGAGTTGGGCGCGCGCACACGCACGGCCTTGGCGCACTCGGTCGGGGCCGGCTGCTGCGCCGGCGGCACCCCACGGACCCACACGCGGCACATCCCGGTCGGTGGCACGTACTGCGGCGGGATGCCCTGCTCGGCACGCTGCCCACCCGTCAGCGGCGCCCCCCCGCCCGTCGCGCCGCCCGCGGCGCTTCCCGGATGCGGAACGCGTACGGCTGTGGCCTGAGCGCGCGCCATCCGCGGCGCCGCCAGGAGCAGCGCTGCGATCATCGCCGGGGCCACGACCGAGGTCGACATGTCGCCCGCAGAAGCATATCGCGCACCGGCCGGTCGGATCCGCTATCTCGTTGTGGTGGAACGATCTAGCGGCTTCGACCGGAGGGAAGCGCTCATTGGGTGTCCTTCCCGCGACCCGCCTCCAACGAGGCTACGACCTCTCCAGGGGACGGGTGACGCCCGACCTTGGATTTCTCGAAGATGGGGACGCCGTCGCGCATCACCTCGAAGCGTCCGCCCTTGGAGGGGATGAGCTGTACCGTCGCGTCCGGAAAGCGCGCGCGAATCTCGGCTGCCAGACTGGTAGCCCGCGGCTTGTAGTTTCAGACGACGCAGTATTCGATCGCGATCTGCATGACGGCGGTTCCTCAGACCAGTTCGATCGGGCGGCCGGCGCACCGGCCGATGATGCCGATGCGCAGCGTGACGTCGGTCCAGCGCTCCTCACCGGCCGATGTCTCCTCGAGGGGGAACATGGGCCAGACGTACGGACTGGCCGACCGCGGCATCGCGGTCCCCTTGTGCGGATGCCAGACACCGTGACGATCGCAGTCATCGACAAAGCGGTCGAACAGCTTCGACCAGTTCTCGTTCCGGCGCAGAAAGCCCAGTCGCGCCATCAGCTCGAGCCACATGAGCGCCGCCGGTACGTCGGCCTCGACGGCGTTGCGGTGCGGGAGCAGATCACCGAGGACCAGGTGCGGCTGCGCGTGGATCGTGCCACCGAGGAGCTGCGCCGATTCCTGGCGCGGTAGCGGCTGAGTCAGGAAGGTGTAGAGCCGCTCGACGTGCTCGTGATGCTCGCTCCGGAAGAACGGCATGTGGGCGAGCATGGTGAGCGCGTGGATCGAGGGCGGCGCCGCCTCGGGGGCCAGCACCTGCCGGTTGGCGACGCGGACCCACGGCTTCTGGGCGAGCGGCGACTTCAGGTACGCGTTGATGCGGTCGATGATGCGCCGTGCCGCACCGCGGAGCCGAGGGTCGTCCTCGTAACCGGCCTGTGCCAGCGCACTCGCCGCCGCCTCCCGCAGGATGCCCCGGCCACGGCGGGTGGTGTCCTCGTCCGCCTTGCCCTTCGGAGGGGCGAACTCGAACAGGTACGCCTGGTCGTCGTCCTCGGCGAGCAGCCGGAAGAGCAGGCGCCGCACCCGCGCCAGCGGCGGAGATTCGCGGTCCCAGCCGTACTCGAGCAGCCGCCGCACCGCCGGGATCGTCCCGACGCCGTCGAACCCCTCCGCGCGCGGGCCCGGCACGCCGAGCATCGTCCGCCCCCAGCGCCCATCGGGCTGCTGGGTGACCGCGAGCTGAAGCGAGGGGATGTACGCGAGCGGAAGGGCCGTCGCCTTCGGCGCGGTCAGCCGCGCGACGTCGACGATCGCGCGATACTGCACGGGCGGCGCCCCGTGCGCCAGCAGCCACTCCAGCGCGAATCGCACCGGACTGGCCGGTGGGGGGGGCGGGGGGGGCGGGGCCGGCGGGGCTGCGGGCGACGCCGCGGAGGACAGAGGCGGCGCGACCGCCGAGGACATGCTCCCACCGGAGACCGACACCACCGCCGGATGTGGCGTGCGGGAGGCCGTGCCCGGGGTCGGAGGCACGGGCGACACTGGTCCGGCCGCCGGGACTCCCGGCAGTGCGGTGGAGTGGGGGGTCGGGGAGGGGTGGGAGGAGGCGGCGGGGGAGGCGGGGGAGGTGGCGGAGGCGGGGGAGGCGGGCGAGACCGGCGGCGAGAGTGGCGAGGACGGTGAGAGCGTGGCCGACGGCGCGAGCGGGTTGGGGTGGCTGGGCGGGGGCGCGGTCACGCATAACGTTAGCATATTCTTCCGCGGGCCCGCTAGAGCCCATCGTGCGGCAGCACCGGCACATCTGCCATCCCGACATGCCCCGACGCGACGGGGCGCGAGCGAGGTCGTGAGGGGCGAATTCATCGACGTCGGCGATGCCCGGCTGTACTACTACGCGGCGGGGACGCGGGGCGCCGGCGAGCCCGTGTTGCTCGTGCATGGGTTCCCGACGTCGTCGTACCTGTGGACCCGGGTCGTCCCGCTCATCCCCGCCGGACACCGGGTCATCGTCCCCGACCTGCTGGGCTTTGGGCGCAGCGATCCGTCCGCGCAGCGCGGGGCTGCGGCGGACATCACTGTCGCCGGGCACGCCGCGCGGCTCGGCACGTTCCTCGATGTGCTCGGGATCGAGCGCGTCTGTGCCGCCGGACAGGGGTGCGGGGCCGCGATCCTACTCGAGGTGCTGGCCACGCAGCCGTCGCGGCTCACCAGGCTCTGCCTGGTCGACGCGGTGACCGCGTACTCCTGGCCGGACCGGACGGCGACACTCGCGCGGCTCGCGCTCCCCGTTCTCGCGCTGCTTCCGCCGCCGATCCTCCTCCGGATCCTGCGCCGATATCTCGCCCGGGGCTATCGTGCTCCGGCGACTTTCACGCACTCGGCGCAGCACTATCTCCGTCCGTTCATCGGACCGCCCAACGCCGGCGCCGATGGCCGGCGGATGCTCCTCCAGCACCTGCGCGCCCTCGGCACCCGGCCGCGCGCGATGGCGCCGGTGTGGACGACCGACCCCATGGCGGCGGTCCCGCCCACGGCGATCGTCTGGGGAGCCGACGATCCCCTGCTCCCGGTCGCCCTCGGCCGTCGGCTCCAGGCACAATTCCCCGGGGCGACGCTCGATGTCGTCGCCGGTGGTCACTATTCGCCGGAAGAATCGCCCGAGCAGGTCGGAGAGGTGATCCGCGCGTTGCTCGAGCGTCCCGATCCCGTCGACACCCCGAGCCCGTCGCCCGCGCCGCCGCCCGGCCCCCGCGCGTAGGGGCGGCATTCATGCCGCCCGCGATGCGCATCCCACACCGATGCCGGGCGGCATTCATGCCGCCCGCGATGCGCATCCCGCACCGATGCCGGCATGAACGACACCCGACGTCGCGGCACGACCCTCCGTGCGGCGGCGCCGGCGGCCGTCAGACGGTCTTCAGCTCCTCGGCGGCATTGAGCACGTGCGCGATCTCGCGCGAGAGCGCGCGCGCTTCCTGCGTCGCGCTCGCCACGTCATCGATCGCCGACTGTACGCCCGCCGAGCGCAGGCGGACGAGATCGTAGCGGATGTTGCGGAGGACGAGCCCGGCATTCTCGAGTTGCGAGGAGAGCGTGGCTCGGCGGTCGGCGAGATCCTGGAGCGTCGCGCGTTGCCGGCGCAACAGGCCGAGCTTCCGCTCGCGGTCCGGCGTGCTCGTCGACTCGCCCTCGGCCCCGGCGATCCGCTTGTCGAGCTCCGGCAGCGCGTCCGGCGAGAGATCGCCGTCGAGCCGATGGAGCGCGATCGCGAGTGACGCGATGCGCTCGACGAGGGCGTCGACGGTGGAAACCACATCGGGGAGCAACGCGCGATCGGCCGGGCCGAGCCGGCCGACCTCCTGCCGCACGGCGCCACGGTCCTCGACGGCGCGCCGGACGATCGGGCCGTGTACGCTGTTGAGCACCTCGGTCGGCACCAGCCCACCGACCGCGTCCCGCGACGGCAGCGGGGCGGGACTCGGCACGAAAGGCGGCGGCCCGACAGGGCCCGGCGGGGCCAGCGGCGCGAACGGCGCGAACGGCGCGGGCGCCGGGGAGGGCTGCTGGGTCGAGGGCCGGAATGGCGACGCCATGCCCGGCGCCGCCGCACCGGCCGGGATCGGTGCCCAGGGCGGGCTCGCCTGCGCCGCACTGCCGCGCAAGCGGGCACGCGCGGCCGCGCGCTTGTCCTTGTCGAAGAGCGCCCGCGCGCTGTCGATCGACTCCGCCGCGACGTCGAAGAACAGTCGGTCGCGTGGCTGCTTCAGGACATCGCGCCAATCGTAGCCGTCCCCGTCGCTCCAGAGCTTGCCGTAGCGCCACGCGAGATAGCCGCAGATCGCGAGCGCGAGGCCGAGGAGATCGGTATCGGCGCTGAAGATCGAGATCACGATGCAGATCGCGGCGGCGATGCCCCACTTCACCAGCTTGCGCCGGAACTTCACCACCGCCGGTGCCGACCACCGCGCGAGGTCGCGCTCCGAGGGTAACGTCCACGGGACGCCGGCGCCGGGTGCGGCCGCCAGGGCGGCGGCGCCCTGACTCGGCGGCGCACCGGCGACCGTCCGCCCGATCTCCGGTGGGCGGACCTCGGGGCCCGGGGCCCACTGCCCGGCGGACGGCTGCGGCTGCGGGGCGACGTCGCCCTGCTCGAACGCACGGAGCAGCAGGCCCGCATCGGGATACCGGTCGGCCGGCTGCTTCTCGAGCAACCGCATGATCACCTGGCCGAGCCATGGCGGCACATCCGGGGCGCGCGTGGTGACCGGGACCGGGCGCTCGGAGATGTGCTTGACGAGCAGCGCACCCGTGCCGCTCCCGGTGAACGGGACCGTCCCGGTGAGCATCTGGTAGCCGACCACGCCAAGCGAGTAGAGATCGCTCCGGCCGTCGATCTCCCGATCGCCCGCGCACTGCTCCGGGCTCATGTACGCGGGAGTGCCGATCGCGACCCCGGTCGCCGTCAGCCGGGAGTCGACGTTGCCGG
>Ga0070738_10000914_pt1 | contig 71262 bp, 71 predicted proteins | sample Coa_R2_2_FD_66446 | JGI IMG/M metagenome (GOLD analysis project Ga0070738, IMG submission 66446) | Surface soil microbial communities from Centralia Pennsylvania, which are recovering from an underground coalmine fire - Coalmine... | ecosystem: Environmental > Terrestrial > Soil > Unclassified ...
TCGACAAGGGGAGTAATGGTCACACGGGTCTTGGCTCGGATTGGCATCTGCAAGACCAGTGAGCCACTGTAGTCGGCAACACCGCCCAGGAAGTCCAAACGGCCCGGGGCTTCCCCCTGCCAGCGCACGGTGCTCATCCGAAATGCTCCTTCATCAACCGTTTTAGCACGGGGCGCACCTGGCTGGCCAGCCCTGGGTTGGCGTACCCCATCCATGCCACTGCGGAGGTAGTGTCCAGCGGCGCCCTCAGTGCTTTCCCCTCCGGCGTCTCCACCACACCACCAGCCTCTTCAAGGAGTAATGCCGTGCAGATGTCATAGGGATGGCATACTAACGAAGACACCAGTCCAAGTTTTTGAAACGCCTGCGGACGCAGGTCGCCCAGCATGCGATCGTGACCGACCAGCAGCTCGTAAATCTGCCCGCCCGTGGCAATGTACTGGTCATCGAAAACGAGGGGAGAAGCGTTGCTGCCCAGGCCGTAGAGGGCGTCCCAGAGACCCTCTTCGACTTGAGCCAGGAGTGCCTTGCCCTCGGGGAAAAAACGGGCCAGCGAGGCGAAGCCGTGCTTGAAATCGGTGGCCGACGACGGCCGGGGTGTAAACCTGGTACGCCCGCCTCCGCGAACGTCCACTCGCTCAGCAACCAGACCCCGCGGCCCGCAGCCCTTGATGCCGCTGATCTGATCGGCAGCCCATTGCTTGCTCGTCGGCAGCTCCGTCATGGCGGCTACCACCAGGTCCCCCAGGTGCGTCTTCCGGCCGTGCTGGGGCGCCACCCCTGCCAGCACCCAGGCCGAACGCTTGTCGTACATCAGGTTGCGCGTGCCATCAATCGGATCCAAAAGACATTTAAACTCCGTTTTAGCTAACGGTGTCCTACTTGGAAACGTTACCGCCTCGCCTTCGAGACCCTCCATCACCAGCTCCACCGGCCAGCGGTCGGGCCAGTGGGACTCGAACCAGTCCAGGATCGTTTCCTCACTAATCTTATCCACCTGATAGATGGTATCCGCCGCGGTGACCGAGGCGATACGAGCAAAGTCGGCAGACGCCTGAGAGTCCCGGGCGGAGAGGAGCGTGTCACGGATGGTATCCTGCAGCAGGCACAGCAGCCGGCGTACCTGGTGTAGCTGGCGCGGGGTCATGCCGGCACCTGCTTGTAGTGAGGGCCGGCGGCCGCCCGCAGCTCGGCAGCCTTCTCATCGGGGTTCGACTCGTTCGTCATGGAGCCGCCGCCGATCTCTGGGCCGGCCAGGTACTTCATGGTGTCCGGCTTGCGGAGCGGCGGGTGGAACTCCAGGTGGAACGGGAAGGACGCATGGTCCTCGCCATCCGTGGGGGCCTGGTGGATGGCCATGACGTAGGGCATTGGCATGCGCCAGAGATTGTCATACCGGATGGCGACCTCACGGATCATTTGGCCCAGGTGATCGCGTTGCGAGACCGTCAGGTCGGCCAGCGAGGCCGCCTGCTGCCAGGGCAGGATGAACACCTCATAGGCATAGCGCGCGAACCACGGCACACACGCCAAGAAGCTCTCGTTGACTGCTACAACTCGCGGCCCCTCGGCCTCGCGCCGAACGATTTCCTGGCCCAGGAAGCGCCCCGTACGCTGGAAGAACCGGCGGCCACTCGCCGCCTCCCGAGCGATGAAGCCATAGATCAGGTTGCCCGCATAGATCTGGCAGTGGGGGTGCGGGTTCGAGGTGCCCACCAGCGAGCCTTTGTTCTCGAAGATCAGGACGTGATCCACCTCGGGCCGAGATCCCAGCGCCACATAGCGCTCGATCCACAATTCAACCACCGCGCGGGCCTCAGCGTCGCTGAGGTCAACGAACTGCTTGCTATGATCCGGATGGTAGCAAACCACCTCGGCCGTGCCCAGGGCCGGTCGGATCCTATAGAAGTCATCCCTGTCTGTGGGCGTGGGCGCATTCGGCGCGAAACACGGCAGGTCGTTGGTAAACCAGAAGGTCCCCCCGTAAGGAGGGTTTTGACCGTGGAGACGCTTGTTGCCAGGACACAACGCGCAGGTCGGGTCGTACCTCGGCGGCGCCGCGACGCGGGGGGGATGCGTGTCGCCAATCCACGGCCTCCCGCCGCGATGCGCGGTGAAGAGCACCCATTCTTCACGTAAAGGGTGCCAGCGCTGCTCCCAGACAGTGTGCGGGTCGTTACTCATCGCCCTCGCGGTCTCCGTTGCCTGTGGCGTCATCCCTGTGCGACGGCGTAGCAGGGTGATCTTCAGTTCCGGAAAGAACGTAATTGCACGGGCAGTCGGCGACGCCCCCAATCTCCAGGTAGAGGCTCGAGAACGCCGGCACAGACAACGCCGCAGCCTGGGCATTGCCCGCCGCTTTCCAGGTTCCAACAAGTCAGCTCGTACCAGTCCCGTCCGATCAGCATTGTGCCGCAAGCTTGACAGAAGGTACTGTCGGCCTCGGGGTCGTGAACGTTGCCAATATACGCGTAACGCACGCCATTTTTGCGTGCGATCCACCGCGCTCGGCGCAGCGATTCGGGGGAAGTCGGTGGGCGATCACGCAGTCGGAAGTCGGGGTGGAACGCCGAGAAATGCAAAGGCACCTCCGGGCCAAGATTCTCCACCACCCAGCGCGTCAAGTTTTCCAACTCCTCGTCCGAGTCGTTGAGACCAGGGATGAGCAAAGTCGTAATCTCTAGCCACACAGAGGTGTGGCGCTTGAGGTAGATCAACGTCTCGAGTACCGGTTGCAAGTGCCCCGCACAAATATCACGATAAAACTCCTCCGTAAATCCCTTGAGGTCCACGTTGGCGGCATCGATATAGCGGTAGAATTCCGCGCGCGGCTCGGCACATACCTCGCCCGCGGTGACGGCCACGGTCTTGATCCCCTGGCCGCGGCAGGCCTGAGCCACATCGATGGCGTACTCGTGGAAGATGACGGGGTCATTGTAGGTGAACGCCACGCTGCGGCAGCCGAGGGCCGCGGCGGCGTTGGCTATCGTTTCCGGGGAAGCCTCGTCTGCAAGGGTGTCGAACTCGCGGGACTTGCTGATGTCCCAGTTTTGGCAGAATCGGCAACCCAGATTGCAGCCGGCCGTCCCGAAGGACAGCACCGGCGTCCCCGGCAGGAAGTGATAGAGTGGCTTCTTCTCAATGGGATCGATGCAGAAGCCGCTGGAGCGGCCATACGTGGTCAATACGATCTGCCCATCCTGGCAAGCCCGCACGAAACAGAAACCGCGCTGGCCCTCGTGGAGTTTACACAAACGTGGGCACAGGTCACACTGGATTCTCCCGTCCTCCAGTCGTTGCCAGTAGCGGGTGGGAACGATCGATTGGTCGTGATGCGCGCTCAGGGGAGAGTCCTCCTATTTATGGGGCTAGCGATCCGAGTGCCGCAATGGCTTCTCTCATCTGATTTGTATCTGATTTGTATCCGAGCCTGAAGCGTCAGCGAAGGCGGTTCTTCGCTGACGCTTCAGGCTCGGATGCGTGCAATTGAACGGCAACGGACCACCAGCAAACCGGTTCAGGGGAGCAGCGCCGACCGGAGCGGTTCCCGCCAGGCGCCGGCTTTGGGATCATAGGCCCCAAACCCCGAGCAGAACTCCCAGTAGGCCCAACTGAACCCCAGCCGCTCCGCTTCGCGGGCCACGAATTGAGTCCACCGCGCCCGCGATGTCATGTCCGCGCCCTCATAGGCCCCGAACTCGCCGAGGAAGACAGGTCGGCCCTGCGCTTTTGCCCACGCCGCTGCCTTCTCTAGCTGCTTGCGGACCGCGGATCGCTCGGCATCGGTCCCATCCCATGTGCGGCCCTTCCACTTGTTCGCGCCTTTCACCCAGGAAGCACCCTGATGCGTGAACTCGAACGGCTCGTAGAAATGAACGGTGACGATAAGGTTGCGATCCTCCCGAGGCAGCTCGAACTTGTCCAGCGCCCGGATGGAGTTCCACTGCCCAGGGCCGACCACGACCGGCCGCGTCGGATTGGTCTGGCGTACCACGGCGAGTAGCTTGGGTATCATGGCGTTCCACTTCGCCTCGGTCAGTTTGTCGTGTGGCTCGTTGAGCAGTTCAAAATAGACGCGGGACGGACGGTCCTTGTATCGATTGGCAATCTGCCGCCACAATCCCAGCAGGCGTGGGAAGTGCTCGTCCGGGGCGGTGTCCATTTCCTCGTAGTGGTGGACGTTGACAAGAATGTTCAGCTCGTTCGCCAGGGCTTGATCGATGGCCCAATCTACGCGCTCGGCGAACTTCGGGTCGATGGTGTACGGGGCCTCCTTGCCGGCGTGCGCGGACCACCGCACCGGCAGGCGGACCGTAGTGAATCCAGCCTTCTTGATCGTCGTGAAGTACTCAGCCTCGAGCCGGACACCCCATTCGCCTTCCTTGGGAGCTTCCAAGGCGTTGCCTAGGTTAATGCCGCGACCCAGGCGCTCCCCGGTCGCTTGCTCGTCCTTCCCCGCCTCACCCGCGACCAACGACAATGTACTCATCAACAACACGCCCAGGGTAAATAGATGCTTCATGGGTAGGATCTCCCTGCGGGCGAATAGTATCGGCAGCGGCGCCGGGTCACCATAAGATTGGACTATTGCTGGAATGCCTCTCTGGGTAGGCGCCCTGGCATCGATGGCCATATCGAGTCAGCCCAAGACAACGAGCATGGGGGCTATGGTCCACGGCTGTGATATTCCGTACGATGGCCCTGCTGACGTAGCGGACAAATGGAGGGGGAACCCATGGACCGCAGACGATTCCTCAAAGGAACAATCGCCAGTGCAGCCGCGGCCGGCGCCGCATCGGCTGACCCGCAGTCTCCCAAGGGAGCGCCCGTCCGGAAATCGCTGCTCAAGGCAGGCCATCAACACCACTCATCCGACGCCGACCTGCGCGTGCTGGCAGCGCTGGGCGTTCAGCACATTTGTAGCGAATTGCCTTCGCGGAACCTCGACGAGAAATGGTCCGTCGCGGGCCTGTCGAGCCTGCGCGAGCGGGTCGAGAAGTTCGGCATCAAATTGGACATGGTGCCCCTGCCCCTGAGCAGCTCGTACATCAGCCGAGTCGAGAATCCACACATCCTGATGGGCAAAAGCCCCGAACGCGATCGCGAGATCGATAACATCTGCCAGATGATCCGCAACACGGCCAAGGTAGGCATCCCGGCTGTCAAGTACAACCTGTCGGTCCTCGGCGTCGTACGCACCGAGAGCACGCGCGGTCGCGGCGGCGCGATCTACAGCACGTTCGTCTACCGCAAGGCCAAGCAGGGGCCGCCCCCCAAGGAGACCGGCCCGCTGAACGCGGATACCCTTTGGGAGCGCATCACGTATTTTCTCGAAAGGGTTGTGCCGGTTGCCGAGGAGCACAAGGTGCGGCTATGCTGTCATCCCCACGACCCTGGCATGCCGCGCGGCAAGGGCTTCCGCGGCGTCGAGCGCGTGCTGGGGTCCGTCGAGGGTTTGAAAAAGTTCGTCAGCATCAGGCCAAGCCTCTACCACGGACTGAACTTCTGCCAGGGCAGCGTGGCCGAGATGCTGGAGAAGCCGGGCGAGCAGATTTACGACGTGATCCGCTGGTTCGGAAGCCGCGGCAAGATTTTCAACGTCCATTTCCGCAACATCAAGGGCGGATTCCTCGACTTCCAGGAAACCTTCCCCGACGATGGCGACGTGGACATGCCGCGTGCCCTGCGCGTGTACAAAGAGGTCGGCTACGATGGCATGATCATGCCGGACCATGTGCCGCACATTGAGGGCGATAGCGGCGGCGCGCAGGCGTTCGCCTTCGCGTTCGGCTACATCCAGGCACTGATTCAAGTGGTCAATGGGGAGCCGTAAGAATTCGTGTAGCTGCGGACGGAAATTACAGGAAGTCGCTGGTTCAAATCCAGTCGCCCCGACTTTTTTCAGAAAGAAGCCCTTCGGCAAGAACGTCGAAGGGCTTTCTTATTTCAGGGACGGGAGTTGCGCCGTCGAGGTTGCAGTTCAAACACATGATTTCGAGGATTCGCCTCTTCGCATCGTAACCGGTCGAAAGACATTGCTGGCGAAGGGTTTGCGAAAGTTTATACATCTTGGAAGCCAGTTTCGCCGTTTCGTCGTGCGAGCGGTCCAGCGCGTCGGTCTGGAGCTTGATCGAGGCAACCGGCGACAATTCGCTCGGGGCCGCTTATCTTAAAGGCTATCTGCAAACACAATCGTTACGACCTCTTAGTTCCCCGGTGGGGAATTACGAACTCGGCCCGGACAAGCCGAGGATGATAGACTACAACCAGAAGTTGAGCGAGATTTTTGCCGTGTTTCGAGGACACGATGGATCCATTCCTCTCAGTTGCGGACTTGTTCTGTGGTGCCGGGGGCCTGTCCGTGGGATTTCGTGCCGCGGGGTTCAATATCGTCTGGGCTGCGGACAATAACGAAGCTGCAGTACGGACCTACGAGGCAAACCTGGGCGATCACGTCGTCTCCCAGTCCATCACCGTGGACACTGATCCGCCGGAAGTCGCGGTAATTGTCGGTGGCCCACCTTGCCAGGGGTTTTCGTCTGCTGGGATGCGACGGGCGGGCGACAAGCGGAACACCTTGGTCACTTGCTTTGCACAAGTCGTAGCCAGGAAGCGACCGTTGGCGTTCGTTTTTGAGAACGTCGAAGGATTCCTGACTGCGGAGGGGGGAAAGCGGGTACTCGACCTGTTGACTCCGCTCGTTGAGGCGGGCTATTGGATTCACGTCCGAAAGGTCAACGCTGCTAACTACGGTGTCCCCCAACACCGAAAACGAGTGATTGCGGTCGGCGGGCTGGGATGGGAGCCCTCGTTGCCGGAACCGACGCACTCCGCCCATGGTGTCCCAGGAGCGAGGTTGGCGGCTACGCGCCTCCCGCCCACACCGACGCTTCAGCAAGCTCTCGCGGATCTTCCGCCCCCCGGCACCACAAAGCCCGGGAAGCCTGCAGGCCATTTCTATCGTTCCCTTGTCGGCCTCGATCTGGAACGGGCGAAGGCGTTGAAACAGGGCCAGACGATGCGGGATTTGCCGACAGAATTGTGGCACGATAGTTACCGCCGCCGCGCCCATCGGCGAGTGATGGATGGGACGCCCACAGATAGGCGCGGCGGAGCGCCGGCCGGCATCCGCCGGCTAGCGACTGATGAACCCAGCAAGGCGATCACGGGCGGCGCACTTTCTGAGTTTCTGCACCCTTCCGAAGATCGGTACTTGACACTTCGGGAGTGTGCCAGACTCCAGACGTTTTCTGATGATTTCTGCTTTCGAGGGACATGCGCAGAGCAGGCGCAGCTTATTGGCAACGCTGTGCCACCGCTTCTGGCCGCAATCCTCGCGCGTGTCCTAGCCGTGGACCTGCTGGCTGCGAAGCCAAAAAGCGGCAAGGGGAAATTACTGAGCTTTGTGCCAACGATGTCGAACGGGATGAGCCCCATCCTGGAGCGCGTCACCAAAATGGTGCGAGCAACATTCCGCGCTCAGGAATTCACGCAGAAGGAGTTGTTCCAGTGGGACTAACGGTGACCCAGAAGAGTATCATCAACAAGGCTCAGTCAGTCGGCGGGTCCAAACAAGGCATAGCGTTGGACGACGAGCAGTGCGCTTACCTTGTGGCCGTCGTCGCGACGGATTTGCGATTGCGGGGCAAGATCCGCCTGGGCAAGCTTGAACTTCCGCCTTTCTTCGGAACGCAGTCGCTTGACTCACTGCGGCTAATAGGGCTGGATTTTCTGCAACTCTTCGAGCAAGTGGTCGATTTGGACCGGGACGCTGACGCGTACTTCGATTGTCTCGCTTCGCTTCACAAAGCAAGACTGAAGTATGAGCGCATACTTCAGACCCAGCCCGTGCCTACCGTCGATCAGGTAGGGCCAAGAGGTCTGTTGCAATACGGCTGCGTCGGTATCAAGGCCCTGACGCCATTCATTCTGTGGAGGAAATGGTTGTACGACATTGACAACCGAGCCGCCCAGGAAACCGGGTACGCTTTTGAGCCGATTATCGCCCGAGCCATCGGTGGGACACCGGCTCCCGCGAAAAAGAGTCCGGTCCGGCGACAAAGTGACCCGAAGAAAGGGCGCCAGGTGGACTGCGTTCTCGCCAAGAAAGCCCACGAAATCAAAATGCGTGTGACAATCGCGGCCTCGGGCCAAGGCCGCTGGAAGGAAGAGTTGGACTTTCCCTCGGATTGCAAGGCAAGCGGCTATACGCCGGTCCTCGTCGTTCTGGACCCCACTCCCAATCCGAAACTGACAGAACTTCAGGCAAAATTCCTCGCTGAACATGGCGAAGCCCACATCGGCGATCAGGCGTGGGCATACCTGCATTCCCTCGCAGGCCCGACAATGAGCCGTTTTCTGGATGAGTACGTCCACGCTCCACTACAAGCTGTGCTCTCAGAGGCGCCAACCAGCCCCGAAGAGCTACCCGACCTCCTGCTCAAGATGGAGCGAGATCAGTTCACGGCTTCTGTCAGTGGAGAATCTTTGGTCATCCGACGAACACCACGGCCAGAGGAAGCCTCCGAACCAGACGCAATGCCGGAAGACGCCGACGAGGAGGTGCCTGGACTATGAGTGGCAAGGCTATCCGCGCCAGAGCGCCGGCCGCATCGTCCCCGGGGGTCGTTGGGTAATGCAGGCCGTACTGCAAAGAGACGCTGGCCCCGAGGTTGTCTTGCGGCGAGCACTTCACAGCGCGGGGTTGCGATTCAGAAAAGAGTGCCGTCCAGAACCAGACCTTCGTTGCAAGTCGGACATCGTCTTTCGCGCGCACAAGGTGTGCGTTTTTGTAGACGGGTGCTTCTGGCATCGTTGTCCGTTGCACTTCGTGCTTCCAAGGACCAACGCGGTGTGGTGGGATGAGAAGGTGCAGGCGACGGTTGACCGCGATTTACGACAGATGCGAACGCTCAAGGCCCGAGGGTGGCGCGTAGTTCACGTTTAGGTATAGTGGACCCCAAACGCTAGACCAGAAACCGGCGATCCTTCGCTACTCCTCGTCGGCTCTGCTGCTTGACCGGGCATACACCTCGGCCGGTGTCTTGTAGAAGGAAAGGCGACCTGGGAGAGCGTAGACTTGAGTCCCGATGGCTACCTTCTCGGCTCATACCGCAGCACCACCGCCCCGGAGCCGAGCTCCCGCCGGCCCACGAGTTTTAAATCGACATGTTTCGATAGCCCCGCGAACAACGTTGGCCCATAGCCCGCCAGCCTGGGCTGCACGACGAACTCGTACTCGTCGATCAATCCCAGCTCCGCCAACGCCTGCGGGAGCTTCACGCCTCCCACGTACAGTCCCCTGCCCGACTCCCGCTTGAGTTGCTGAACGGCCTTCCCCAGGTCCCCGCGCACCAGTTCCGCGTTCCAATCGACCCGGTCCAGTGTGCTCGACACGACGTACTTCTTCGCCGCGTCGATCGTCCGGGCGAAAGGTTCCATCCAAGCAGGCATCCAATCCGGCCTCGCTCCCGTCCGCGCTACCGGTCGCCACGCAGCCTCCATCATTTCGTAAGTCACCCGGCCAAAGAGAAGGGCATCGGCCTGCTCGAGGTTCTTGGCGTGGTGACGATGCAAGTCTTCGTCCGGGAGAATCGCACGATGATCGCAGCACCCGTCCAATGTGACGTTAATGGAATAACGAAGGGGTCGCATTACGTGCCCCTGAGGCGGGTTTGGGAATCGCTTGTCCAGGTTCCTGAGCTGGCTGGCGAGACCCTCAGAGGCCATCTTCGTGAATTCATCGTCATGCATCGGACTCAGCGTGACCACCATGCGCACCCATTCGCCGGACGGGAAGAATTCGACAAGGATCGGGCTTTCATAAGGCTCGACACCCGGTAGAAAATCCATCATGAGAGTGAGGACCAATCGTTCATGAGGCCGGAACTCGGAGAACAGGGCGCGCTCGCCATGCGATGCTGGCAGACCCAATTCCTTCATCACGGCCACCATTTCGGGTGTCTCGGCGATCATGTCATAATGCAGCGTGCCGTTTGGGCACGCTTCGATTACGTGAACCTTTGTCCGGGACCCCTCAGGCGGCCACCAGGATTCAAAACCCTCCTTGGTCGTCCACATCTCCCACAGTTCCTCCACCGACGCCCGATATGTCCGTTCCATGACCAGCTTGGGGCTGGTGGCTGCCGCTGTTGCACGCTTGTTCGTGTGGCTCATGTGTCTTGCTCCTGGTGGGGGATCTTCGATCGCTTGCGTTTTTTTTCGAGTGCCTCTTCCAGCCGGTCGAGGCGTTTTTCCCAGAGGTCGCGGTACCGGGCCAGCCACCTGTCGAGCGCGCGAAAAGGCTCGGGCTTGAGAGAATAAAGTCGCCGCTGTCCCTCCGGCCGCATCGAAACGAAGCCTGCATCGTAGAGGATGCGCAGGTGACGGGAGACACCGGACTGGTGGATCCCTGCCCTGGCGACGAGCTCATTGACCTGCTGTTCACCATGCCGCAGAGCTTCCACGATGCGACGGCGTGTCGGATCGGCAAGGGTCTGGAAGGTGTCTAGTTGCGATGGCATGTATATACACTACCATGCATATACAGGACTCGTCAAGCTCTTTCCGATGCGTTTCAGCGACTCTTCATTTTGCGTGCATTTCGCCGATCATTCGCCGCTGCACAGCGGCCTCCCAGTCCCCCACGCTGGCCACAAAAAGTTCTAACGGTGTCTTGTCGCCCCGACTATCTTTAGCAATGATCCCTTCGGCGAGTACGTCAAAGGGCTTTCTCTTGATGAGTGCGAGATTGCCGTCATGAGACAACTAGAGCGCTTGCTGCAATTAGTGGCGCTATTCGACTGTGTCAAAGACGCCCTGGTATGGGTCAAGGACCACAACGGCCGCTATTGCTGGGTTAATCGGGTTTTTCTGATCAATTACACGATGGACCGGCCAAGATGCGAGACCATCGCTGGCGTTGAAGATGTTGTCGGCAAGACGGATTACGACTTCTCGCCCGCCTTCCTGGCCGATCAGTATCGCCTTGATGATGAGCAGGTTCTGACCGGCAAGCGGATCGTGAATCGCATTGAGCTGGTTGGCCAGCCCGACGGCTTGACGGTCTGGAACGTGACGAACAAAATCCCGCTCACCGACTCAGACGGGGCCATCATCGGCACCGCGGGCATCACGCAGCGGCTGGACACGGGCGGGCACGAGATGCGTCCGGCGAGCGAATTCGGCCCACTCCTTCTATATCTGCGCGATCACTTCCACGAACCGATCACCAATCAACAGTTGGCCCGTCTGGCTCACATGTCGGTGCGGGCCTTCGAGCGCAAGTTCCGCGGGAGTTTCCATGCTACGCCCCAGAAGTACTTGCGCAAGCTGCGACTGCTTATGGCCAGCCGGGCCTTGGTCTACACGAAACAACCGCTGGCGAACGTGGCGCTCAACTGCGGCTTCGTCGATCAGAGCCACTTTGCCCGCGAATTCCGGCGCTACTTCGGCCGCACGCCCAGGGATTATCGCGCGCATTACTCCGTCGGTTCCGATGCTGCCGCTCCTGGCACAAATCCTGCCGCTCCTTAACAATCCTCGGTCAGCCCTCCGCCGGTATCCTTCGACATCCGAACCAAGAGGAGCCGAATCATGATAAAGCGACCTGCCGTTCTCCTTTCTGTTCTGGCCTTCTTATTTGGCCTCCCCTCATGGGCGGCCGACAACACAGCGCCCGAGGGGTTTGTCTCGCTCTTCAACCGTAAAAACCTGGATGGGTGGAAAGTGCCCGTTGGCGACAACGGACACTGGAAGGTCATCGATAATGTCATCGACTACGATGCCCAGAGCGAAGCCGCTGGCGACAAATCGCTCTGGAGCGACCAGGAGTATGGCGATTTCGTTTTGCAGATGGATTGGCGGCTCAAACAGGCACCCTTCCTCAACAAAAATGTTCCCTACATCCTACCGGATGGCAACCATGCACGCGACATTCATGGCAAGGAGATGCGGATGACGCTCCCGGACGCGGACTCCGGCGTCTTCCTTCGCGGTAATGGAAAGTTCCAGGTGAATATCTGGTGCTGGCCCATCGGCTCGGGCGAGATGTACAGCATTCGCATGGATCCTGCGAGAGCGCCCGACCTTCGTGCCGCCGCCACGCCACGCACCCAGGCAGATAAGCCGGTCGGCGAATGGAACCATTTTGAGATCACTGTTCGGGGAAAAACGGTCAAAGTAGCGTTGAACGGAAAGACCGTCATCCCCGGGGCCACCATACCTGATCTTCCTGCCCGCGGACGCCTCGCCTTCCAGCATCATGGCGGCAAGGACAAGCAAGGCGCCTGGAGCGGTCCTCCCAGTCTGGTTCAGTTCAAAAACATCTACATAAAGGAACTGCCGTCGGCCGCGACGGAGGCGCTGACACCCAAGGTGCCCCAACGCCGTGCCGACGCGGTTCGCGGATTGCTCATCACGGGGGGACACGACCACGAAACTTCGTTTTACACGCTCTTCCACGGCTACGAGGATCTGGCACGGATGCCTGTATCGTCCAGCGCCATGGCCTTCCAGAACGATCTACGCGGTAAGTACGACGTGCTAATCATGTACGATTTCTCGCGGGACTTAACGGATACCGGCAAGAAGAACCTCCGCGACTTCGTGGAGAGCGGCAAGGGCGTCGTTGTCTTGCATCATGCCCTGCTCAATTACCAGACGTGGCCCTGGTGGTATGAGGACGTGGTCGGCGGCAGCTATCGTTTGCGGAGAGAAGGCGATATTCCGTCATCGACCGTCAAGCTAGACCAGAAAATTTTCGTCGCGCCGGTAGAGAAGCACCCGATTACCAGGCATCTCGAACCTTTCCACGTCATGGACGAGACCTACAAACACATGTGGTTCTCTCGCAAGGTCCGGCCGCTGTTGATTACGGACAACCCCAACGGAGACCGGTTCCTGGCCTGGATCGGCCCGTGTGCCACCTCGCGAGTGGTCGCCATCCAGCTGGGCCACGGTCCTACCGTGTTCAGCCATCCGTCCTACCGGGCGTTGGTCCATAATGCCATCCTGTGGGCAGCCGGACGGCTCAAGTGACGCGATCGAGAGTTTCGGAGCCTGAAACGTCAGCGAAGGCGATGAAGAAAGCCTTCGCTGACGTTTCAGGCTCGGGCACAAAGAGGAGGAATGCGATGAAGCTGGGACTCTACAGCATCACCTACCTGGGGCTTTGGTATCGCGGTGAGGCACTGCCTCTCTCCGATATGATTCTTCGCGCCAAAAAATATGGATACGATGGGATCGAGATTGACGGCAAACGGCCGCACGGCAATCCGCTCGATTGGCCGACGCCCCGCTGCCGCGAGCTGCGTTCCCAAGCGGACGGGCAAGGCATCGACATCTTTGCCGTGGCGGCCAATAACGACTTCAGTAGCCCCGTGCCCGAGGTTCGCGAGGCCCAGATCTGCTATATGCGCGAGCTTATCCGCATGACGGCCGATCTCGGGGCGCCGACCTTGCGTGTCTTCTTGGCCTGGTGGGGAGTCACGCGGCACCCGCAGCTCGGCAGTTACGATATTGTCAAGCGGCTCTGGCCGATCGTCCATGAGTCTTTTTCGCCCCAGGAAATCTGGGATTGGTGCCGCGAGGCACTGATCGAATGCGCCCGCTACGCTGGCGATGCCGGCGTCACGCTGGCATTGCAAAATCATCGGCCGGTCATCCACGATCACCACGATGTACTGCGCATGGTCCGCGAAGTGGACTCTCCCTACTTGAAGGTCTGCCTCGACGCTCCTCTCATGCCCGACCGGAGCACGGCCGCGATTCACCAGGCAGCGCGCGAGGTCGGCCCGCTGCAAGTTCTCTCGCACTTCGGCGGCGAATTCGAGCGCCGCAAGGATGGAACGATCCGCGGTTTTGATGTTTTCGATGGAGCGATGCGGGGCGATACGAACCAATACTACCAAGACTTTGTCGATGCGATGCACGCCATCGGTTATGAGGGATATTTGAGCTACGAATTGTGTCACTCCCTGCCCGTCGTCGATGGCCAGACCGTAGACATCAGCTACGCCCATCAGAATGCCCAACTGGCGGCCGAGTTCATGCGTGAGTTGATTGAGTCGAACCCATCTTCCACGCATTTCAGGAGGCTAGGATGAGACTGCTTCGGTGCATCCTGGTGCTCGCCGTCGGCGTGGGAGCGGCGGAGGCGGCCTTTGCCCAAGACAAGCCCCGCAGGCTATTGGTCATCGGGCAGAGCAAGGGCTATGAACACGACTCGATCTCCACGGCCATGGCCACGCTCTACAACATTGGACAGCGCTCGCATCAGTGGGAAACTTTCTTCCGAACAGATTGCGCCGCCATCACCAAGAAGCCGCGAAAGTGGGGAGCCAAGAATCTCAATGCCTTCGACGCCGTGGCGTTCTTCACGGACGGCGACCTGGACATGGACGACTCTCAGAAGGCCGACCTGTTGGCATTCATCCGCGATGACGGCAAAGGCTTCATCGGCATCCATAGCGCCGCCATCACCTTCCTCTCGTGGCCCGAGTACGGCAAGATGCTCGGCGGACGCTTCGATGGCCATCCCTGGGGAGAATTCAAGGCGCCCCTGGTCGTGGAAGATTCCGAGTTTCCCGGCATGCGGCACTTGCAGCGATACTTCACCCTCCATGACGAGATCTACCAGATCAAGGATTTCTCGCGGGAAGATGTTCGCGTATTGCTGCGTCTGGACGCCGCCGAGGTCGATTTATCCCGGAAAGGCGTCCATCGCAAGGACAAGGACTTCGCGGTCATCTGGGCGCGCAATTATGGCAAAGGGCGCGTGCTTTACAATGGTCTAGGCCATCGCTCGGAGGTATGGGAACGACCCGATATCCAGAGAATGTGGCAAGACATGGTGCGCTGGTCAATGGGCGATCTTCCGGGCGATGCCAGTCCAAGACGCGCGCCGGTGAAGTAACATTCGAGTGATTCCTTGCAGCGGATTTGTATCCGAGCCTGAAGCGTTAGCGAAGGCTCTTGACCGTCTCCGGTAACGCTTCAGGCTTGGAAAGATCCAATTGCGTTGCAATGGACCATTCGATTTACTGTTTGAGCTTATCCGACAGGTCCACAATGGGTGCCTCAAGCGTCGCATCCTCAACCTTCCCGTCCTTCCAGGATGCGAACGAGAGTTTCACCCTGACTTTGCCCTTGCCGATCTGCGCGTCCGGGACACTCACGGTGTCATGAAACCGGCTACTTCAGCAACGCTGCTTGAGAAAGGTTTCGATCCGCAAAGGTGGCCCGCCCGCGACCTTGTTCGGGAACTCCAAGACAGCCGCCGGTTGCATGCCCTCAGGAACTCCGCCAAACTCGTATTGAAGATGAGCGAAGGAACCTTTGCCGACCCCCTTCGTTCCAACCCCCACGTTCAACTCATAGGTATCCTTCGCCTTCTTAATCAGAGGAAGGTGACACTCGAATCCCATCTGGAGGCGGCCATCCATGTGGATGACCGGGGCATCCTGCGGAGATCGCGCGAAGACCAACGGGCCAGTCTCGTCGCCCCAGGCACCGAAGACGCGATAACGGGTCCAGGAGAGGATAAGCGAAACAGTGAATGGGCCATCCTTCTCTTGCCCGAACAGGCTTGACTCTTGGAGAAAAACCTCCAGCCTGTGCTTTGGCCAGCCTTTAGCGGCAGGGAAATCTACTCGGAAATGGCCTCCGGGGTCGTTATAAGAGTCCGCCTTTACCTGTTCGTCGGGTTCCGTGATGTCGCCGTTGCCGTTGAGATCGGCGAACAGCGTGTTCCCATCGAGGACAAGCCAGATCCGCTTGGCGGCCTCCGGACCTAGCACCAACAAGCAATATCGGGGTTCTTTCGATTGGTAAGCGGGTTGTTTGACGAGGCGAGACTCGGTCCGGGTCCGTTCGGTAACGGTCTTGAACGGCACATTGGTAACCGTCTTGAACATCTCGACCGGTTCCTCCTCAGGCAATTCCTCCGGAACGAATGTAGTGATTTTCTCCACGTGTGGAGGCGATCTCTGGCCGCATCCGATCACCGCCATGCAACCGGCTACAAGCGATACCAGGAGGATCAAACGAAGGCGTCGTGTTCGGTCTATCATTGGCTTCCCTCCTTACGAAAGACGCCACCCAACTCCGCCCAATTGTCAATCAGCAGAACACGCAAGCAGCAACGATCATTTACTCAAGCTAACTCCCTATCTGGAATCAGCACGGCCGCGCCGCGAACCTGACCCTCGCGCAAGTGGGCCAGCGCCTCGTTGGCCTGGCTGAGTGGATAGGTCTGCACCGCGGTGCGGACCGGTATCCGCGGGGCAAGAGCCAAAAACTCCTCACCGTCGCGCCGCGTCAGGTTCGCGACCGAACGCACGCAGCGCTCGCCCCACAGCAGGTGATAGGGGAAGGAGGGGATGTCGCTCATATGGATACCCGCGCAGACAACGATACCTCCACGGACGACGGCACGCAAGGCCGCAGGGACCAAGGCCCCTACCGGTGCGAAGAGGATTGCCGCATCCAGCTCTTCAGGAGGTTCTGTATCCGATGGACCGGCCCAGACGGCCCCCAACTCGCGCGCGAATTGCTGGGCTTCCACGTCCCGCGCCCGCGTGAAGGCATAGACGCGGCGCCCCTGGTGGTGGGCAACCTGTGCGATGATGTGAGCCGCGGCCCCAAAGCCGTAAAGCCCCAGACGCTCCCCATCGCCAGCCAGAACCAACGAGCGATAGCCAATCAGCCCCGCGCACAAAAGCGGAGCGGCCTCCGCGTCGCTGTAGCTGGCGGGAAGGGGAAAACAATAGCGTTGGTCGGCGACCGTGTACTCCGCGTAGCCGCCGTCCAGCTGGTAGCCGGTAAAGCGAGCCTGACTACAGAGGTTCTCCCGTCCTGTGCGGCAGAAGGGACACTGCCCACAAGTGAAACCCAGCCAGGGAACCCCGATGCGATCTCCAACCACAAAGCGCTCGACTCGCTCACCTTTCTTCGCCACAGTCCCGACGATTTCATGTCCGGGGATCAGCGGCAGCTTGGGTTCCGTTAGCTCGCCGTCTACTACGTGAAGATCCGTCCGGCATACACCGCAAGCGCGAACACGGATCAGGACTTGCTCCGCGGCAGGTTCGGGCACCCGGAGATCGGTTTGGCGAAGTGGAGTCCGGGGCGTAACCAGTTGCATCGCTCGCATGGTTGGATCGACCTCCCCATCCCATTTTGAGCGGAATGCGTGTGAGAAAGCAATTCGCGAGCCAAACCGGAAAAAACTCTTTTCTGCTCCCATTAATCCGTGGACGACGCTTCTGCCACACTTACATTGTGCGGTTTCGCACACGCCCCTGCTTTCCGGCACAGTCACGGTGACTGCCTTCGACTGCCCTACGCTTCCTTTTTCGACGGCATTTCTGGACTTTTCGATGAGAAGCCTCTCGCTCCAGCTCTTGCGGCATGAAGATTGCCTTCTTCCGCTCGAATGAAACAAATGATTGGAGCATACGGAGACGAGAACATGGAAACGAATCAGTTATCCTTTGTCGAAGCGCTACAAAAGGCGCATGGGGCCTTGTTCGAGGACTTGAAGGACCTGGAGAACGCGGCGCATTCCTCCCCGGGCGCCGATTCGGCCGCGATGCTGTCCCGCCTCGAAAGAACGCGGGTACACATCACCGAGCATTTCCGCTTCGAGGAGCAGAATGGGTACATGGCCGTCGTGCTACAACGTGAGCCGAACTTGGCGCGAACGGTCGAGCAACTGCGCGACGAACACCAGCAGCTGGCTTTGAAACTAGCGGGTCTGCTCGAACGAATGAAGACGGGAAAACCTTTGGAAGAGGAGATTCGCAATCAGATTCGCGCGTGGGTCGAAAGCGTCCGTCAACATGAAGCCCGCGAAAACCGCTTGGTCCAGAACGCATTTAACATGGACTTAGGAACGGAAGATTGACTTTTAACGACACATCGGACAGGATGGCTGTTCGGAATCGCCGACCGTCCGCATCGCTTCCACACCGCGCGCGATCGAGAGCACGCCCGTCAGCACGACGCACCAGGCCGCGACCTGCAAAGTCCGCCGGGTGACTCGGCTCACGAGCCGTGCTCCGCAGCCGACCAGGGCCAGAATCGGCAGCGTTCCAAGTCCAAACAGCATCATGGTCAAACCACCCTGGAGCGAGCCGCCCGCGCTCGCTGCCAGGGCCAGATAAGCGTAGACCAGACCGCACGGCATCAAGCCGTTGATCACTCCACCGAGAAAAACACTGCGCAACCGCGTCTCGCGAAGCAAAGCGGCAAATAGCGACGGGACAAGACAGGGGCCGCGACGAGAGATCCAGGCCGGCCCCTGAACGATGCCCAGGCCTGCGAGTCCCTGGACGATCAGAAGTCCTCCCGCCAAAAAAGCGAGGAGAGCGTGCATGTTCACAAGCAGATGGAGTTCACCCGACAAGCGCCAACCAGCGTAACCGGCGACGATACCTGCTGAGGAATACGTGAAGACGCGGCCTAGGCCGTAGACGAGCTGTCTGCCGAGTCCGGACATCAACCGGCCCTTGCGGCTCCCCAGCGCCAAGGCGAAGGTGCCGCACATCCCGACACAATGTGCTGAGCCAAGCAGGCCGCCCACGAATACCATCGGCCATTCGATCACAACAGCTCTCCCTTTCGCAGGGATAATCTGCCTTCCATGCCGGCCTGGGGCGCTTCCTGAGTCGGCTCCTGTCCTGCCAGACGGAGCGAGTTGCTCAGGATGAAGAGACTGCTCAGCACCATCGCCAGGCTCGCCAGGACGGGATTGAGATGGCCTGTGCAAGCGAAGCCAACACCGATCAGATTGTAAGCGAAGGCCCAAAAGAGGTTGCCCCGAATCACGCGCACGGTTCGCCGCGCCAGGGCGATGGCCCAGGGCAAGCGCGTCAAATCATTGCTGAGCAGACACACCGAGGCCGACTCGCGCGACACGTCGGCCCCACAGCCCATCGCAACACCGACATCACTGGCGGCCAAAGCCGGCGCGTCGTTGATGCCGTCGCCGACCATCGCCACCGAGCCGAATTCCCGGCGTGCTCGGGTAACAGCATCTACCTTGCCCTCTGGCAACAACTCCGCCTCCACGGCGATACCCAACTCCTTCGCCAGCACCTGAGCACGGCTCGCGTGATCGCCGGTCAGGACCGCCACGTCGAGGCCTTGATCGCGTAACAGGGCGATCGCTTGCCCGGTTTCTGGACGCAGCTGCTCACGGAGAGTAAACATGGCCCGTAGAGTTCCCTCCCAGCCGAGGCACGTCCGCGATTGCTCATCGCGGCAAGCGTCCTCAATCGCCGACGACAGCTCGGGCGGACAGAGAAGCCCCATTTCACCCAGCCAGCGGGGACTGCCGAGGTAAACGATTGCGCCGTCGGCAACACGACAGCCACGCACACCACGACCGGGAAGCGTGCGAGCCGCCTCGATCTCCTCCGTTGTGCCGGTGGCAATCGCTTCCGATGCGGCGTAGTCGCGTATCGCCCGGCAATGAGCGTGCGTCGAAGCGGAAGCTAAGGCGGAAGCTAGTTCCAGGACCGTGCCGCGATTTTCTCCTCGGGCAATCGTAAATTGAGCGACGACCGGCTCTCCCGTTGTGAGCGTGCCAGTCTTATCCAGGCGGACTGCACGCACTCCGGCCAGTCGTTCCAGTGCCTCGCCATTGCGAAAGAGCACCTGCGCCCCCGCCGCCCGTCCCAGGGCCGCCCACAAGGCTAACGGCGTCGCCAATCCAAGAGCGCACGGACAGGCGATCAGCAGTACTGCCAGGCCGACCAGGACGCCGCGGTCCAGGCCATACCGTTGGCCGTGCCAGGCGAACGCGGCCATAGCAACGACTGCCACCGCCGGCAGAAACCAGGCCGCGATTCGGTCGGCCAAGCGCTCATGATGTCCTTTTGCCTGCCGTGCTTGACGCACCAGCTCGATCATTCGTTGCAACGCGGTGGCTGCGCAAACGGCCGTTACTTCCACCAGCAGATCTCCGTCGAGGTTCAGCGAGCCGGCCAGGACCGGATCGCCCGTCTCGCGCATTACCGGCTGACTCTCGCCGGTCAGAACCTGCTCGTCCACCGATGCACTGTTGCGCCGCACTCGTCCATCGCAAGGAATGCGTTCGCCGGGCAGCACGCGCACCACATCGCCGGGTTGCACTTCGGGCAGGGGGGTTAAGCGTTCGCCCTCCGGGGCGACCAACCGGGCCGAATCGGGCAACAGGCGATGCAGCCCCTCCAGGGCAGCCGTGGTTCGTAGCTTTCCCGTCGCCTCCAGCCAGCGTCCTAGCGTCACCAGCACCAACACAGCGCAGCCGATCTCAAAATAAACCGGCCCCTGGCCGCGCACCACCGAAACGGCGGAATAGAGGTACGATGCGACGACGCCCACGACGAGCAACATGTCCGTGGCCAATCGCCCCTCGCGCAGCGTCTGCCAGGCGCTGTTCAAGAGCGGGCCGCCCAGAAGCAACAAGACCGGCAACGCGAACACCAGCGACGTGTAACGGAACAGGTCGTGCAGCGACGCGGCGAAGGCGCTGGACTCGTCCTCTGGGTAGAAGTCCGGCGTCCATAGAGCCATCGTGAACACCAGAACGTTGAACGTCAGAAAGATCGCCACACCAAGACGGGTCAACGCCCAGTTCGCCGCTCCTTCCTCGCCGCACGAGCGCGTGACCTCGGCGGCGAAACGGCAGCCGAAACAGCAGTAGCGAGGGCCAGACTCCGACGTTCCCCACCGCATGGGCGGCAGCGGCAGATCGCAGTAAGCGCAAGAGAGCTTCGTCTCGCGGCTCATGGCGGCGACACCATCTCCAGCTTCAAGGCCGGGATCAGCCAGCGCAGCACATACCAGATGCACAGCACCCAGAATCCCAGCCATAGAGCACGCACATACCACGGAATAACGTGGCCGACGTAGCGGTGATTTTCGGCTTCCGCTTGGGGAGAACCGGCAGGCCCGGTCGGCGGAGAGTTCGGCGATGTCCCGTCCATCCTTTAGTCCCCTTTCCAGGTTTCCCTGTCTTCCAGGGCCTCGGCGTCTAGTTTCGCCTCGTTGGCGAGCATGGTTTCCTTCGGTGCTTCGATATCGCGGAACATGCCATGCAGGATCGCCCACAAAAACAACATGGCGAATCCGAGACTGGCCAAGAGGTAATTCACGATGGGCATGATCGTGAACGCGCCCTCCTCCTCGTCGATCAGCACGACCAGCTCGTAGAATTTGCGGCCGAAACCGTAGGCGGCCGGAAGCAGAATAAACACCGCCAGAATCCACGTCGTCCAGTTGAAGCGCCAGGCGGCTCGGAGCTTGGTTGGGGTAATCATCGCCGCTTCTCCTCGATCGGTCGCGCAGGGCCGATCTCATAATGTCCGTAATCGTCCAAATACGAACCGAGCCACTGCATGTAGGTGACAATGGCGAAGCCGCGCTTGTTCGGCGCCGTCGGTCCGCGCACCTTCTCATGCTTACCGCCGACATCGATGGCCTCGCTCACGTCGGTCGACTCGAAAAACCACGGATAATCAGGCATGACCGAGACCGGCGAGGTCAAGCGCGGCCGGAAGAAATGAACCATGTGCCAATCGTTGCCGCGCCGCCCGCCCTCGCGGCTCAAATCCGGACCGACCCGGCGTGTGCCGAACATCACCGGACGTTGCAGCTCGTTGTTATATTCCCAGCTCTTGGCCACCGGTCCCCAGCGGCGCGACTCGTTGGAAACAGGCCGAACGAACTGGCTATGACAGTGCCAGCAGCCTTCGCCGACATAGACGCTGCGCCCCAGCCGTAAAGCCTCGGCGCAGTGGAGGCGAAAGAACGAGTCGCGTGCCGTCCACATCTCGGACCGCTTCTCGGCCGAATCCGTGGTCGCCGGTTTGGGCGGCGGCTCGCCAAAGTGCTTGCCGAATGAATCTCGATAGCGATCCGCTAAATCCTGAAATTGGTTGAGGACGTTGCGATTGAGCGTCTCTTCGACGGTCTGTTCGGGTTGATGTCGATACATCATCCACGGCACGACGGCGTTGGCCAGGAATGCCAGCCCGAAAAACCCGATACCCGCGATAAGAAAGACTCCCGATCTCGATTCAAACATCGCGACTCCCGCTCAATATGCTACGGCGCCTCGGCGAGGGCCGGAGCCAACGCCCGGGTGCGCGATAATTGCCACGTCTTGTACAGGTTCCAGACGAACACGATCTGCCCAGCGATGAACGCCAGCCCCGCCACCAGGCGCACGGCCCAGAAGGGGATCGATAATTGGATCGAGTGTTCCCACACTTGCAGCGACGCCCAGCTCCAGCCCTGGAAGATGCCGGCAAACGTCAGATCGAGAAACATCACCACGATGGCGCCTGTCGATAGCCAGTAGTGGTACTCGACCAGCTTTTCGCTGTACCAGTTCGCTCCCAATAGCCGCGGGAACAGGTAAGTCATGATGCCCAGGATCCAGAAACCGAAGACGCCCAACATCACCAGATGCGCGTGGGCCACCACCCAATCGGTGAAGTGGATGAGCTGTTGAAACGTCAAGGTCGCCTGGAAGGCGCATTGCAAACAGGTCACGAAATAAAGGACCATGCCGGTGTAAAACCAGCGTAGCGGCACATTACGCAACACCTCGCCGCCCGAGCGCCAGACGGTGCCGATGAAATTGATGATGACCGTCGTCACCACGAACTCGACCGCGATCGTCGAAATCACCGCCCCGTATTGCAGGAACATCGGGATCGGCGTGTACAGGAAGTGGTGGATACCAGTCAACGGATAGAAGAAGGCCAACCCCCAGAAGCCGACGAGCGAGAGGCCGTGGCTCCACATGGGCCGTTTCAGGAGGATCGGCACGAAATAGTACATGAGTCCCCAACCGATCGGCGTCACGAACAATCCGACCAGATCGTGAATGAACAGGCCGGTCAGCGCGCCGCTGCCGACGCCGGAAAGCGCGTACTGCGGCAGAAAGTTCCCCATCGCGTAGGTGAGAAACGTCCACGGCAAGGCGGCCATGAAGTACCACAGACTGACATACATCGCCCCTTTTGTCTGGAGGATCGGGGCGAGGAAATTGATAAGCACCAGCAAGAGTCCGGCCTGAGCCAACGGATCGATCCAGACCGGCGTCTCTCCCCATTCGACCCCTTGCGCCATGCCGGCGACGATGCCGAAAGCCGTGCCGAGCACCACCACCTGCCAGGCCGCGAAGATGAAATACGACAGTTGCACGCTGAGCACGGGGCGCATGGTCAGACGGGGAACAGCCCAGTGAAGCATGCCGAGAAAGGCGTTGGCGATGAAGCCGTAGGCAATGGCGTTGGTATGCACCATTCGCCATCGCGCCGGCGAAAACAGCTCGATGCCGCCGAGCGGATTATGGTTGATCAACTGCAACGACATGATCAGGCCGCCCAGCATCGATACGCCCATGTAGGCGAGAGCGGCGAGCAAGTACCACAACACCAAACGCTCGATGACGAGTCGGCCTCCCGGCAGAGGGGCGCCCAATTTGGCATCATCTTTGACAGCGGCCAGGGTCATCGCTCCTCCGGTCTTGTTGCATAGGGAACAAACACGCCCAGCGGTTGAACGAGCAGCATGGTCCAGCCGAAGATCAGGTGCGTCAGGGCTGCCACCCACCAGGGAATGAGATCCACAATCCACCGGCCGCCAAGCAGCAGCGGCTGGAGCCAGGCGAGAATCGCGTAGTAGTTCACAATCCAGACGAGCACCGCGAGGACGCTGACGGCGGCCAGACGCGCTCCAAACGAAGCCTGGGGCAGCCAGCGTGTGAGGAGTAGGTGGAAGGGTATGCCCAGAAGCATTCCGGTGGCCAGATACAGACAGCAGCCGACGGCGAGCGTGACGCCTCCGTCGATGGTCAGCGCTTCGGCACCCAGCGGAAAGGTCAGATAAACGCGGATCAGTTGCAAGGGATGCTGGCCGACAAGAAGGGAGCCGACCACGTTGAAAAGCAGACTCGTGGCTGCGCCGAACATGCCGAGAACGAAGCCGGCCAGCACATGGTAAGCCGTGTAGTAGCCCTTCGGAGGCCATTCCCCCTGGGCTTGCTCCGTGCTCAGCTCCGCTTCTAATTGCGAAATTCGCGAGCGCAATTGATTTATTTCGCGCTCTTTGGCTTCACGATTCATGAAGACTCTCGCAGCTTTGCGGGATCCAGCGATCCTCTCGGAAGATCGCCATTCATTGCAAATGCCGCGCCGCCTTGACGCAGCTACGAATCGCTCGACCGTTCGAGTGATTTCTCGCGTTACCGAAGATAATAGCTGAATCGTCCTCCAAGAAGGAATGTGCGGAAGCGGCAATTATTGCTTGGAGAGTGTGCGAAAATGCACACACATCCGTTACCGGGAGAGTGGTGAGTAGACAGACAGCTGCGCGGCGATTATCAAGGTAGTCAGCAAGATCACCAGGAGGATCAGGGTGGAGACGCCATAAAGGGTCTGCACGCCGTCGTCGAGCTTTCCGGGTCGCCGCAGCAGGCGCGTGGTGATAATGCTGCACACCCAGTTCCAGTGCAACATGACGTGGATGAGGATGGCGAAGACCATGACGGCCAACAGGCTGAAGTGCAAGCTCGCCCAGCCGTCATAATCCAGGCCCCACAAGACCCATCCTGCCGCGGCCGTCGCGGGCGGAAAGACAAAGCACAACACGCACGTCGTCGCGATCAGCGTCACCGTAATCAGGAACAGAAAAACATCAAGAACGAAGTTCAGAAGCGCGCGCGACATCTTGGCCTGGGGTTGTGAGTTTGCTTGATGAGGGCGAAGGCGCGAAACACCGCGCGTTGCCTCCGAAGTTCTCCCCCTCGCTGGCCCTACCGATGGACCATAAAGCGATAAAGGGTTACGGCACTCCGCTGTCGGCTCCACCCTTATCGCAATTTCGGTACCAACTGGTTGTCATTTCGTCCACCTGTATCGGCTTGCGAAGACATCAAGCCAGAGTCTCTTGGCAAGCCATCCTTCGTCGGACGTGCTGCTCCGTTACTAAGATTGACGTGGGCTAACTGCCATTTGCCCTTGGCGAAGGAGAAGCCGTGACCCGTGCCTCGAACCTCTTCGCTGAACTTCCCCCGCAATTGCCCGACGAGCTTTTCACCGCACTGCTCGAAGCCGCCAACGTCCGTATCGAGCGCATCGTCTCCCACGGCCACGCATCGCCCGAAGGGTTTTGGTACGATCAGGACCAGCATGAGTGGGTGATCGTTCTGAAAGGCGCTGCACGGCTGCTCTTTGAGGATGGGATGGTGGAGATGAAACCCGGCGATTTCATCAATATCCCGGCGCATCAAAAGCACCGGGTCGAATGGACCACCCCAGAGGAGCCGACGATCTGGCTGGCGGTATTTTATGGGCATGCGACTTGACATGCTCTGTCAAATCGCTGTTCAAATCGGCGGAATAACCCTGGAGAAACGGAATGCGACCACAACCGTTGATTTGCGTGAAGGATGTTGAAGCGAGCAGCCGTTGGTACCAGCGATTGCTCAATTGCGAAAGCGCACATGGCGGGCCGAATTACGAACGCCTCGTTTATGCCGGCAAGCTGGTGATGCAACTGCATCGCTGGGAAGTGGAACATCATCACGGACCCATTGGCGATCCGAACGACATGCCTCCTGGAAATGGACTGCTTCTCTGGATTGAGGTTGACGACATCGACGCTGCGATTGCACGGGCCGAGGCGATGGGCACTGAAGTCATCCTGCCGCGCCACAGAAATCCGCCCGATGGAGATGGAGGCCCGAACCACTGGGAGATATGGCTTCGTGACCTCGACGGCTACAAGGTCGTGTTGGCGAGTCCAGATGGTACGGCAGACGGTGATTGGCGGCCTTGATGTATCCCGAAGCGGTGAAGCAAGTACCCTGGCGACGTGGATCGTCGCCAGGTTCAAGAGTAATCCAGCCATTGGCGCGGTCGATTGGACCTTCGGGCCGAACACCAGGACGCGAAGTGACGTCGGTGCATCGGCCCGAAGTAGATCGCACACAGCCCCCCGGCTAATTCCTTGCCACGAGGTCGAAACGGTCAAGGTTCATCACCTTGTTCCAAGCAGCCACAAAGTCGCGCACAAACTTCTGCTGCGAGTCATCGCATGCGTAGACTTCCGCGATGGCTCGGAGCTGAGAATTCGAGCCGAAAACGAGGTCGACGGCGGTGCCGGTCCATTTGAGCGCACCTGTCCGGCGGTCACGCCCCTCGTAGAAATGCTCGGACTGAGAGGACTTCCGCCACTCTGTACTCATGTCGAGCATGTTCACGAAGAAGTCGTTGGTCAATGACCCAGGCCGCTCGGTGAAGACCCCCAGCTTGGACTGCCCAAAGTTTGCATTGAGCACGCGCAGCCCGCCAACTAGCACGGTCATCTCCGGAGCGGTCAGCTTCAGCTGGTGGGCACGATCCACCAGCAGCTCCGCCGCCGAGCGTTCGTCTCCCTTGCGTTGGTAGTTTCGGAACCCGTCCGCGGTCGGTTCGAGCACGGCAAAGGACTCCACGTCGGTCATCTCCTGCGATGCGTCGGTGCGGCCCGGCGCGAAAGGCACCTGCACGGCGTGCCCGGCCCTCTTCGCGGCTGCTTCAACGGCGGCGCAGCCACCCAGAACGATCACGTCCGCGAGCGAGACCTTCTTGCCGCCGGACTGCGAGCTGTTGAAATCCTTTTGGATTTTCTCGAGAGTGTGCAGGACCTTCGCGAGTTCGGCCGGTTGATTGACTTCCCAATCCTTCTGCGGCGCCAGGCGGATGCGCGCCCCGTTTGCACCGCCGCGTTTGTCGCTGCCACGGAAAGTGGACGCCGAAGCCCAAGCGGTTGTCACCAGTTGCGAGATGGACAGTCCCGAAGCGAGGATCTTGGCCTTGAGCTGAGCGATGTCCTGCTCTGCGATCAATTCGTGATCGACGGCGGGCACAGGATCTTGCCACAATTGCGGCGGGGGAACCAATGGACCGAGGAGCCGCGAGACGGGGCCCATATCGCGGTGGGTCAGCTTGTACCACGCCTTGGCAAAGGCCTCGGCGAACTGGTCCGGGTTCTTGTGGAAGCGCTTCGCAATCGGTGCATAGATCGGATCCATCCGCAGGGCAAGGTCCGTCGTGAACATGATGGGGGCGTGCCGCTTCGACGGATCGTGCGCATCGGGCACAGTGCCTTGGGCCGACGTGTCCTTGGGAGTCCACTGGAACGCACCGGCCGGACTCTTCGTCAGCTCCCACTCGTAGCCGAACAGGTTCTCGAAGTAGCCGTTGTCCCACTTCACCGGGTTGGAGGTCCATGCGCCCTCCAAGCCGCTCGTGATCGCGTCCGGGCCCTTGCCGGTTCGGAAACGGTTCGTCCAGCCGAGACCCTGCTCCTCGAGGCTGGCAGCCTCGGGTTCGGGGCCGCAGTATTCAGCCGCGTTCGCAGCACCATGGGCTTTGCCAAAGGTGTGCCCGCCCGCGATCAACGCCACGGTCTCCTCGTCATTCATGGCCATGCGGCCGAACGTTTCTCGAATGTCCTTGGCCGCGGCAAGCGGATCCGGTTTACCGTCCGGACCCTCCGGATTCACGTAGATCAGCCCCATCTGAACGGCGCCGAAGGGTTTTTGAAGCTGTCGGTCGCCGCTGTAACGCTCGGCCCCGAGCCACTCGATCTCAGACCCCCAGTTAATGTCTGCTTCCGGCTCCCAAATGTCCTCACGCCCGCCGGCGAACCCGAACGTCTTGAACCCCATCGATTCCAAGGCACAGTTCCCGGCGAATATCATCAGATCGGCCCACGAGAGTTTCCGGCCGTACTTCTGCTTGATTGGCCAAAGCAACCGCCGGGCCTTGTCGAGACTGGCATTGTCAGGCCAGCTATTGAGCGGTGCGAAGCGCTGGCTGCCGGAGGCCGCGCCGCCACGGCCGTCGGCGATGCGGTATGTGCCGGCGCTGTGCCACGCCATCCGAATGAAGAGCGGACCGTAATGGCCGTAGTCGGCCGGCCACCAGTCCTGCGATGTCGTCATCACGGCTTCGATGTCCTTCTTCAGGGCATCGAGGTCGAGTTTCTTGAACTCCTCGGCGTAGTTGAACTCCTCGCCCATCGGGTTGGACAGGGGAGAATTTTGGTGGAGTATCTCCAGATTCAGCTGATTCGGCCACCAATCTCGATTCGACCGTGGCTGATGCGTTTTCGTTCCGAGAGCCCCGTTCGTCACCGGGCATTTGCTTTCGCTCGTCATATTCCCTCCAATCGTGTTCTGCATTTATTCAGGCTGTTTTCCACAACTTACTAGGATCTTGCATCTTTGGAAAGTGGCGATACACTCGTCGTACTTGCGCAGGCGTCGAAGATTTTCACAGGTCTCCCTAGCCGGCGCCTCCCCGCTTCGGCGAAGCGTCTCTACCCGGTACATGCTACGCTCAAAGACAACATGGGCGATCTCAAACCCGACGAGTTGGGAACCGCGAAGTGCAGCAGCGGCTTGAAGCGCCGGATAGGCATGCCGCCTCGCCCGCGGCGAAGCCGGCTCGGGCTATTCCGCTTTCCAACACGAAGCCAACGGCCACACATCGAGTACGGAAACCATCGCGCCTTCGTTCGGTCCGAACAGTTCCACGGCTCGGCCAGCCCGGGAAGGGAAGGCGAGTGCTGTTAGCACCACCTCACCATCGTTCACAAATACCTCGATAGAGCAGGCATCGACGAAGATGTGAAGCCGGGTGCGGCCAGGGGCCTTGGCGATCGGGGCGGCCACTACGCCCGGGAACCTCGCGTGAAACGCCACGTTGCCGGAGTGTGTGCGGTCGATCGAGATTCGCTCTCGTTCCCGATCCAACTCGATCACTGTCTCTTCATTCTTCCCCTTGAAGAGTTTGACCCCCGTAGTGCCCTTCGCGGTCGGTGCGAACTCGATCTTCATCTCCATCGGGCCATCTCCGAGGCTGCTTCGTTTGATCCACGCATTCGCCTCCTCGACGGTGCCGCCCTTGAATCGGCGTAGCGGGCCGCGGAGGGTCTCCAGCTCTTTCACCGGCTTTTGGACCAGCCGCAGTTCGCCGGCAGTCTCCCGCAAGGCAAGCTCCCGGGGGACCGTCATCGCGTTCCGCCACGGAGACGTCGGCACATCGTTGGCATACTGCCAGTTGCTCATCCACGCCAGCGCGAGGCGGCGGCCGTCGCGCGGGGGCGCGTCCGACCAGGTTACGGCAGCGTAGCAGTCCGGGCCGTGGTCCAGCCACAGCCCCGACTCACTTTTCTGGCCGGCCCGTTTCTTGGAGTACGAAGGGTCGAGCGTGAACGCTTTGCCATCGAAGTCGCCGATGAAGTATTGACAGCCAGAGCCGCCAGCGGGGGCGCCGGGGTTGACATTCACGATCAGCACCCACTTGGTCTTCTCGCCGGTCGTCAGCGGGAACAAATCCGGACACTCCCAGATCCCTTCGACCGACCCCGCCGGTCCGAAATCGCTCAGGTGCGTCCAGTTCTTCAGGTCCGGGGAAGCATAGAACCGGACCTTTCGCTTTTCAGGCCACGCCACGGCCATGACCCATCGCGTGGACGGCTCGTGCCAAATCACCTTCGGATCCCGGAAATCCTTCTCCTTAATGTCCAGGACGGGATTTCCGGCGTACTTCGTCCAGGTGCGTCCACGGTCGTTGCTAAAGGCGAGATGCTGGTTCTGGAGCGGCTTCTTGGTGTAATGCCCTGTGTAGATGGCGATGAGAGGCGGCTTGCCGTCTTTGCCGAAACCGCTGGTATTCTTCCAATCCACCACGGCGCTGCCGGAGAAGATCATAATGTCGTTCTCCTCGCGCAGCGCGACCGGCAGATGTTCCCAATGCACGAGATCGCGGCTGATGGCGTGGCCCCAGCTCATGTGGCCCCATTTGTCGCCGAATGGGTTGTACTGATAGAACAGGTGATATTCGCCATCGTAGTAGACCATTCCGTTCGGGTCGTTCATCCAATTCTTTGCTGGTGTAAAGTGAAACTGCGGGCGCCAAGGCTCACGGTAGGGCTTTGCGGCCTGTGCGTTGGAGAGAAGGCCAGTCAGAGCGAACAGGCCGGCCAGCAGATGCGGCGATGACAGGCTCATGAGAGTCAATCCCTTCGAATCGCGATCGCTGAGAAAATCCGGATGCGTCGATCCGGACACCGGCAGTCTTTTCTACGGGGCCGGGAACGAGGCGCGTAGGTGCTCCGGCATCTCGAGCGTTCCGTCGTTCTGGGAGCAGAGGGAACCCGCCGCGTTGCGGCTCAGCGATGAAGGACCTCCAACGGCAGGCCTCGTGGATTGTGAATTGCGGTTGACCATCTGCCTCGATTTCGACCGTGACGGTGCAGTAGTCCGCTTGAGTCGTTGCAGATGTAAAGAAAAGCGGAGAGGGAGGGATTCGAACCCTCGGTGACGTTGCCGCCACACCGGTTTTCGAGCCTTACCCAATCCCCCACGCCGACCCCGCAAAACACGGCGTTTCCGCGATCTCGGCTTCCCATCTTAACACGCGCATACGCCGGCGCATACGCCTATCCTGCACCCGGTCAGCCGTCCTCCATCCTGTCGGAACTCCAGCAGTTGTTCCGGTAATTCTCCGATGTGCATACGGCCGAGATGGTGAACCTGCCTCGGCCGCGCCTGCTCGATTACGGATGGCTATTAGTCGTGATGATGGGTGATAATCGCCGTTCCTTGTCGACTCAGGTTGGATCAAAATCACCTTGTGGCAACAATAATCTTAGCGCAGGTGAATCAGCCAATCGTTGCAGCTACTGTTGCTGAGGTGGCGTTAGCATGGCAGCACGCTTTATAGGCCAATCTTGCCATGGCACTTTCGGGGGTTAGAATCAGCCGTTGGCGTCGTAGACGAGGCTTGAAAGAGGGTCACCGGGGAAAGTGCGGGTTAGGCAATCCTTCCCTCGATAGAGAACCACGTCCATGAGCAATAGCGATTGGCGCGGACACGCGCACCAACATGCCTTTGGCGATTTCCATCCTCTGGCGCGTGAAGGTCTGACACTGATCACCCGACGCAATATGCTCAAAGCTGGCCTCGCCGGCTTCGCCGGACTCAGCGTGCCCGGCCTACTGCGTCAGCGAGCCCGCGCCGTCTCTGCGGTCCGGCCGACTCCCAAAGCCAAAAGCGTCATTCTTCTCTGGATGACCGGCGGACCCAGCCACATCGATACCTGGGATCCCAAACCGGGCCGACCTGTGGAGAACCGCGGCCCCTTCTCGGTCGTCTCGACGCGGCTGCCCGGCGTCCACATCTGCGAGCATTTACCGCGTATGGCCGCCATGCTCGATCGCTTCACCCTCATCCGCTCCGTCGATGCCCGCCACAGCAACCATGAACCGAACATGGTTTTTCAGACCGGCAACACCGAGGCCGCTCCACGCATCAATCCGCGCGGTCGCATGTACCCTGCCATCGGTTCAATCATCGCCAAGTACTTTGGTTCCCCTCGTGCGGGCATGCCGCCCTACGCCGCCTTTATGAAGTCCCGCTCGCACTTGGCCTTTGGCGGCTATCTGGGCAAGCAGTACGATCCGTTCATCGCCAATCACGCCTCACGCCTGCCCATTTACACCAACGTTGGCGTGGACACTGGCCGCATGACCGACGCTGACCTCTTCCGTCTCCCCCTCGGCTTGAGTGCGCAACGTATCCAGGAACGACGAACGCTCCTCCGGGCCTTCGATCAGTTGCGCAAGGACGTGGACGCTTCCGGTGTGATGGATGCAATGGATCGTTATGGCCAGCAGGCCGTCGAGATGGTCCTCGGCGGACGAGCGCGCCAAGCCTTCGATCTGAGCAAGGAACCCGACCGCGTGCGCGACCGATACGGCAAACATTTGTGGTGCCAACAGGCGTTGTTGGCACGCCGCTTGGTTGAGGCGGGAACGATTTTTGTGACATTAGACCTCAGTTATCATGAGTCCTCGGGCACCTGGGACACGCACGGCGACAATATCCCGCCCTATGGCGGCATCAAGAAGGGACTTGGCCCGCTCTTGCCACTGTTCGATCACTTGATTACCACACTGGTCGATGATCTGGACAGCCGGGGTATGCTGGATCACGTGCTGGTGTTGGCCATGGGAGAATTCGGTCGCACACCGACGATGGGCACGCAGAGTAGCACGGATGGCCGCGATCATTGGCCGGTGGTCATGTCGATGGCCTTGGCTGGAGGCGGACTGCGTCACGGTCAGGTCATCGGCGCCACCGAAAAGGACGGCGGCACGATCAAGGAGCGTCCGGTCACGCCGGGCGATCTGGCGGCGACGATTTATCACCACATGGGCGTACCGCTGGACACGACCTATGTTGATATCAGCGGCCGGCCACGTTTCATCGTCGACAACGGCCAACCGATCCGCGAGCTGGTCTGAACGTCACTCCAGCGATCTGTTCGGATTTCGGATACGGGAGCTTCCCAGAGCAGGCGTCATGCCGCTGAGCGGCACCCACAACCATGAAAATGGGGTGATGTCTGTATAGGATAGTGGTGGCTCTTGGTCGCGGATGAAGCTCGATTTTTAGCCTGGTGCGTAAAGCCCGTTGAAGCAGGCTGACCTGGACAGCCTTACGAACCCACAACTATGGCCTCCCCTCGGGGAGAGCATGCAGGGTAGACTGTTCTACTTTCACGCTGTCCTCCGCATCCAGGGGCTAATCGTTCTTCGTTTGCCGCACTTGTTCTCTTCTGGCCCCCAGCCCTGCTCGATGGGGGAAAGGGGGTATTGCATACTAACCAGAAAAGTAATTTTCAGGGTAGCGATGTCGTCAGGGTCATGGCCTTTCGGACCTCCGTTCTCGGTCCTCCCAACAACCAACCGGAGGCCCAGCTGCCGATCAGCAAGGCCAGCATCCCGACAAAACCTCGCAGCCGAATCGCTGTCAATAGTTGAAACTGCGTTACCAGGATAACGCCTACCGCAACCGAATTGAGAACCTTACTCACGAGGTTGGCCGGTTTCTGTAGCCGGTCTGCCAGAAGCGGACGCCACTGACGCACAGCGACCCCGACACACAGGGGCACTAGTTGGGTCACTAGCAGAGTGCCGGCGATCCCGGTCGCATCGACCGTCAGCGGTTCGTTTCCCGACACCAAAGGAAGCAGGCAGTACAGGAGGATCGGTGCGAGGATCGCTGACGAACCGGCCAGAATCAGCATCAAGCCGACCGCGACGGCGACGTTTCCCTTCGAGGCTGCCACAATAGGGGGGATGTAGGGAGCACCGGGACAAGCCGCCAGGATGAGGAACCCGGCGGCGACCATGGGCTGGGAACCGAACAGCAGAAACAGGCCGACCGTGGCTACGGGGACACAAAAGTAGTTCGCCAGTACGGCCCGTGCAACCAGATGCCAATTTCTGGAGACGCTGACCGGATCGACGAAGGTGACGCTTAGCCCGACAGTCACCATCATCTCGATCAGTGTGGTGCTGACCAGGACGTTGATCAGCTGGTCGATGTACATTCAGGTTTCCCCCTCATGGACTTGTCGGTTCGTCTGGCCGCGCATTGGCTTGCCGCCTACACCCTGGACATCGCTAACGTCCGCCAACGCTCGGTCTTCCGGCTCAGTAAGGAAGCGTTCCGCCGAGCGATGCAAGAGCGCCAGTTCCTGACGGAGCAGTGCGGAACGCTCTTCGGGCACAGTCTGGATCAGGTTCTCCAGCATGGCCCGTAAGCGCCGAGCCACTTGGTTACTTTGGCCACCGAAGTGGCGGACACTCCGTGACGGCCAAGTAAACGATGTCCTTCCAGTCCGACGTTCGATAAACGAGCCGTAGCCGGCCCTCCGTATCTCGCATCCTCTCGTCGTCCAAGCGCCTGCCGCCCACGTTGCGCAGAAGGTGATGAATCTGGTCAATGGCGAGGACCGCCGTGGTCGGATCGTTGATCCCCGGGGAAAGTCCCTTGGAAGCGATGTCCACGAGGATCCGGAATGCGAAGGCCGGATCCTGTTCTAATGTGCGTTCCGCACCGACGGCAACGGACTGCCACAAAGTATCTGCCGACAGGCCGGCCCCATCCCCGAGAACTCGAAACAGAGGATCTCCCGCCGCAATGGAATCACCCACCTGGGGCACCAGCTCGATGACACAATCAGCACGCTGCGCAAGGGACACCAACCCTTCGATACCGAAGGCACGAATCACGCCATCCCAGGGGCTTGCAATTGTGCGCGTGAGCTTCCCACCCCAGCCATTGGCAGCTCCTGGCAAAGTCGCCTGTCGCTGCGGGAACTTTCGGGGATAGACTTGTTCGATCACCTCGCGTCCCAGCCTGCCGATCGAGCACGAGTGCGGTAAACGAACAGATCAATCGCCTGAGCTGCCCGTGGGTCCGGACTGGCCATCAGGGTTCGCAGGTCGCTGGAAATCCCGGAGACACCAAGTAGTCCCGACTGCTGATAGAGCAACTTTTCCAATGCGCGGGCGTCCATGCGGTGCTGGTCCATCAGGTATAGCAGCACGCCGGGCTCGAGCGCCCCGCAGCGCGTCCCCATCGGGAGGCCGTCCACGGCCGTGAAGCCCATCGTGCTCGCGATACTGCGCCCGCCATTCATGGCGCACATGCTGGCACCGTTGCCCAGGTGAGCCACGATGGTCCTGCCGGTGGCCGCGCGAGAATCGAGACTGGGAAGTACCGAGGCGATGTACTCATAAGACAGGCCGTGAAAGCCATAGCGGCACACACCCTCCTCGCTGAAGCGCTGCGGTAGCGCGAAGGCCTGGGCGACCGCCGGCTGCGTGCAATGAAACGAGGTGTCGAAGCAAGCAACTTGGGGTAGATCCGGGCGCGTTCCACAATCGCGCGGATGGCGGCCAGGTTGTGCGGCTGGTGCAATGGCGCCAGGGGCACGAACATTTCCAGCGCCATCAATGTTGCTGGATCGATTCGCATAGGTCGCGTGAACTTCCGGCCGCCATGCACTACGCGATGGCCCGCCGCAATGATTCGGTGTCCGTGGAGCATCCCTTCGCGACCCCAGGCGAAGAGATGTTCGATTGCCCCTCTATGGCCGAGCTTGGTGCCAGCCGCCCACGCTCGATCCCCGACCATGCGGCCATCTTCGTCGCGCGCCAGGAAGCGCGGCTGGGTGAAAAGCCCTTCCAGCTGACCGCGCAGCAACGACCTGGGCGGCTCACCGTCGAGGAACACCGAGAACTTGAGGCTCGAGAAGCCAGCATTTTCGCCATCGCTGAACCCTCCATCGGTTGGGGGTTGGTTGAAATCCAACGCGGAGAGTGAATCGCGTCCGACGGGTTTTCTTAATACACGATCACCGGCCCGTCCGCTTGCTCTCTTCACGTCGCCCCGGTCGGCTGGCGGTGAATCCCGTTGCCTTCCTCTGGCTGCGGTCGTGCGGTCTCGGCAGCGAGGACACCCCGAATCCGATCTATCACGGCCTGTTGCTCTGGAGTCGGTCTCACGGCCGCAACCGCCTGATCCAGCACGGCCAGCGCCCGCCGACGATCTGCCGGATCTGCTAGGAGTTTCGGCAGAGATTGCATCGCACGCTCCGGTTCCAATTCGGCGACGACCGCCTGCTCGGCCTTGATGCGGCGTATCGTATCGTCGGAGAATTTGGAGAGCACCTTATCGCTCTGGATCAAACGCTCGATGAGTTCCAGTCGCGAGACTGGGATGCGGCCTGCGCCCCGTCCGATCAGAGCGCCGATGAGAGCCACGGCCTCCGGATACCCGCCTGTGCCGATGGCAGCGAGGGCGTCCTGATCCAGGGTCAGTTCACGCGGGTCTAGCAAGGGAGGGCTAGCCTCGGCGGTTGATTGCTCCACCACGCCCAGCGCAGCGGGTGGGCCATAGATCTGGAAGAATAGCGCCTCCATCGTCGCATCCCGCAGATCGCGGTATAGGTTCAGCGCGGCGGTGAGCGTGTCCGAGCCTGCTTTCTCGAGGTGACGATAAGGGTTGTCCGGTGGCGCTGCCCGGCGGTGGTTCTTGACGGTAGTGGCCAGCGCGGGCAATGGCCACAAGAATGGATTCAGGTCGCTAATGGCCCAGCGCTGCCAGCGGAGCGGGTGGAATACACGCCCCAGTTCCGCCGTGCCCTCGTTCATCAGCGGCCGAATAAACGGCCGGACGAACAGGTTGTACACACGCTCGCTCAGGCCCGAAACCTCGGCCACCACTTCGAAGGATTTCTCGTCCCTTCGCTCGAACCGATTGAGTCGAAGTAGGTCTTCAAGCCGGCGTTCCTCGATCGTCACCTCGTACTCGACCTTCCCTTTCGCACCCTTGACCTCGCGAATCTCCATCAGATAGAGGCCGGGGCGCAGCGACTCGATATACTTGAGTACCTCGACGATCTGGGCGTGTTCCTTTTTCGCCACCCGGCCGGTCATGAAGAGCCCCAGGTGTCCCACATCCTCGTGGAACAGCCCGACGATCACCTGGCCGTTGGCCTTGATCTCCTCGGTGCTGCTGTAGGCGTCGGCGATCCAGTTCAGGGCCTGCTGCGGCGGCGTGATGTTGTCGCCTGCCGACGAAAAAATGATGATGGGCGACCGGATGGCCTTGAGATCGATATAGCCGTGCCGCGCCGCTTTCGCCTCGCCGCGAGCCAGTCGATTCCCGACGAACAAGTTATCGAGAATCCAGCGCAGCTCGGCCTCGTTCATCAAGGAGTAGCCGCTCCACCAGCGCTCGAAGTCGAGGAAACGCGGCGGTTCGGTATCGACATTAGCGAACAGGTGGTAGTATTTGCTCCACAGCGTATTCGCTGGATTGAGTCGCTCGAAGTTGGCGACAAAGTTGGCGCCATCGACCAGGCCGTTCCCTAGATCGCTGCTCAAAAGCGCCAGCCAGGATCCTCCCATGAGTCCGCCCAGGTAGCGCATCGGGTTCTCGCCCTCGCCGCCGTGCCAACTGCCGCTCCAGTACGACATCGGGGCGCCGTTGATGACAATCGGCCCCGTGACATCGGGGTGCGACGCGGCCAGCAGCATCACCGACCAGCCGCCCTGGCAGTTGCCTACAATGGCCGGCTTGGGGCTGTGCGGATGTCGGTCCGCGACGGTCTGCACAAACTTGGCCTCGGCCTCGCAGACATCCGGCAGGGTCTGCCCGAGTTCCGGCCGGGCGTAGAAGATCACGAAGTAAACGGGATGGCCGGCCTTCAGGGCGACACCGACTTGGGAGTCCTGCTTGAACCCGCCGATCCCCGGCCCGTGCCCCGCGCGCGGGTCCACGATGATAAAGGGGCGTTTCTTCTCGTCGACGACAGTCCCCGGCGGAGGGATGATGCGCACTAGGGCATAGTTGACCGGACGCTCCAGCTTTCGTCCGTCCACGATGGTTTCATAGTCAAAGACGAGCACAGGAGGCTTGCCGGCTCGCTCATGTTCGAGGAAGTTGTTGCCACGCTGTCGCAGCGTGTCCCAGAACAGAATTCCGCGCTGGCCCGACTCCGTGACGTAATTGGCCCAGGCTTGCCAGGGGTTCCCCACCTTGCCATCCGGCACAACGGAGAGGGGTTCGCCGGCTGCTGCCTGAACACTGGAAATGAATTCGTTGTTAGCGGTCAGAACTCTTTTGGTGTACAGTTGGGCGATCTTGCCACCTAGTTGGAATAGGTCCGAAACAGTCCTCGCGAAGTCGTTCATAGGAGCCTCCCGAGTGAAAGCAGCATGATCAAAAGGACCGCGACCTTGACCGTGGAAGCGGGAGATATTCCCACTCCACGGCGGATATCTTGGTTCTGTCCCACTGTCCTGACTCAGGTGTCCTTAGGCTGAACCCACCAGAGGACTGCGTGTTAGGCGCTCTGGATCTTGTTCTGGTCGGCAAACTCGTCGCGTGTTTCCTCGCCGATGAAGTAGAACTTTTGACCCTGCCACTCCAGCATCGTCGCGGCCGCCGTCTTGGGGAAGCGGACATGGGCGACCGGATCCTCGACCATCTGATCCTTCAAATAGATTTCATTGTCGCCCAGCGCGAAGTGCGTCTGCACGAAGTCCACGATGCGGTCGTCGAACCACTTCGCGACGGCCTCCTTATCGATCGCACTTAGAGGGAATTCCACCTCGTCATGACTCTTGAAACGCATCAGGACGGGGATGATCTCCAGGTCGTAATTGAGCACCACCTTCTGGACGTCCCGGTCCGTCGCGGCGGAAAACCTGAGACGAACGCGCGCAAGGTTCGACTGAAACTCGAAACTCACCTCGCGGGTCGAGGGCGCAATCCGCGGTGTTGTCTGGACGCGATCGCCGAACTTCTGAACAAGCAGTTCCAGGCGCGGTTTCCAGATGTCGCGCAACTGGTCAAACACCTTGCCTAGTTGTTCCAGACGCTGTTGGCGCTGTTTATACTCCTCCACCTGTTCGGTCTGGAACTTCTTGACTTTCTGCTCGACGGCGGAGAACTCGGCGTCGATCCGGCTGGCGAGGCTGTTGATGTCCTGCATGATTGGACTCCTCACTGGGCCTAACTTGAGTTGCGTGTGGGGCAGATTAGAGACATCGCTTGTCGTACATGTTTGCATTTGCCGTGCCGCGGCGGATTCGCTTCACGCCGTAACAGCCTTAAACGGGACTCACGACGGCATAATCGCTGATTTCCACCGCGCGCCTCCCCGAGAAGACCTTCCTGAACTACAGAGCATAATCGGCGAACTGTGTCAAAACCGCAATACGCGGGTCTATATCGCACACGGGCAGCAACAGCGCAAGCCCGTTGTTCAGACAGGGTCAGCTTTTTTTTCGACCGAGGAAATGCGCGATTGGTTGGAAGGGGGAGCCTCATTCAAAACATCGGTTGATCCGATCGTCTTCGTCGAACTCTCTGGAGATGAGGCTGCGGAAGCGGGATGAGACGGCGGCTTTTGTTTTTCCTACGATGCCCCCGATAGGCTCTCCCTGATGCGGCGGCCGGCTGTGTCCATGCGATGCGGCCAGCCGTGTAGTTTTTGTGTCAGATGGACTCAGCGCCAACGGCGAACGCTAACGCCGGCTGTGCCTGTGTACGGGTTATAGCCGCGTCGGACGGTGGCCCCTCCTCCCGTGTACGGGTTGTAAACGGTGCGCCGTTGGGCGACTCCCCCCGTGTACGGGTTGTAAGCAGTCCGCCCGCCGGCAACGTTGCCCGTGTACGGGTTGTAGCCCACTCCCGCACGGCCCCCAGTCCCCGTAAATGGGTTGTAACCGGCTGCCCCCGCACGGAACTGAGCCTGTGCCGACCCCGTGTACAGCAAACCCGATAGGACCGCTAGGCCGCCCAGCATTTTCAAAATGCTCCTCATCGAAGTTCCTCTTGGGTGAACGAGCTTCCAGCCGGGCCGTCCGCTCACTCGAGGGAATGCCTCGATGCCGGCTTGCCTACCTGTTTTCGTTCTTGCGGATGTTCTCCAGGTTGTGCGAAGTGATTTTGATTTCCTCCCTCCCTACCTGGCTCAAATCCAGCAAGGCGCACCTTCATGGGCGAGCCGACCGGCACATCCTTGTCGGTGGCGTAATAGTACAGCTTTTTCGTAGCTTTGTCCGTGACCAGCAAGTTGACCCCCTGAGTCTCGATCACTGTGTAGCACGGTCCGGAGCCTTCGGCGGTTCCCGCTGTGCTTGGGCTAACTGCGAGCGGGCCAGGACGATCAGCGCGGTCACCATTCGGATGGAGCCGATGACCATTGGGATTCGATTCCTCTAGTTCGCACTCATGTTTGCTCCTCCGCGTCAACGGCTGTTGAGACGGCATCCCGTTAGGCACGAGCTCTCGTTAACAATCCGTAGAGGAATAACACAGCGATCCCGCCCGCGATAGCCAAGGCATGCTCCGCCAGTCGAAACCCGAGACGTCTCCGAAGCCGAGCAGTGTGCCAAGAAAGCCATCCACGACCGCACCTTCGATCCCCAGCAGGTTGGTGACGATGATTCCTCCCGATAGTTTTCCAGGCATCAGGAATTTCGCCAGGAAGCCGGCGATGAGTCCAAACACGATCCACGGGATGATCCCCAGACGGCACCCCTTTCGATTCCCCCTGAACAATGGGTCAAACCCCAGAATTAACACCTCCAAACCCCGAGGCTCCCTCGGCAATTTGATTGGCTAAAGAGAAGCTTCTGCTTGTTGTCCTATCTCCCTATTCCGCCTGTGAAGGCGGAATAGAGCCGGACTGCTGTTCCTGCGGGACGCCAACACCTCGGCAAGGCCGGCATTAAAAGCCTCTGGGCACGATGTCGCGAACCGGCCGAGCGGGGCGCCGGCTGCGGGCATGGCCGTGGCGGCCGAGTGAGATTGTTAGAGTTCCTCATAACGCATTTCAAAGATCGACTTCAACTTGCTCAGGTCGCCGGTTTGCAGGCCGAGGCGGAACCAGCGGATGCGCTGGGCCGATGTGCCGTGCGTGTACTTTTCCGGCGAGGTGAATCCCACGGCGCGCTTTTGCAGGCGGTCGTCGCCGATAGCGTTGGCCGATTTGATCGCCGATTCGGTGTCCCCCTCCTCGAGAAAACTGAACTTTTTCTGCCCGTGGTAGGCCCAGACGCCGGCCAGATAGTCGGCCTGCAATTCCAGACGAACCGACCACGGATTGAACTCCTCCTTGGACAGCGTTCGCCGCTTCTGATCGACCAGCCGACTGTAGCCCAGCAGGTTTTGAACGTGATGCCCCACTTCATGGGCGATCACGTAGGCCTGGGAGAACTCAGCTTTGGAGCCGCCAAGTTTTTGTTCCAGCTCATCGAAGAAGGTGGGATCGAGGTAGACGGTCTTGTCGGCGGGGCAGTAAAAGGGGCCGACCGCAGAGGGTGCGGCCCCGCAGCCGGTTTCCACGCGCTCGGAGAAAAGCACCATGTGCGGGGCTTCATAACGCTTGCCGGCCTTGCGAAATTGTTCGTCCCAAACTTCCTCAGTAAAGCGGAGGATGGTGGCCACGAACTTGCGACTCCGTTCCTCCTGCGCAGTAAGGGGCCGCTGCTCGGCTTGATCGTTCCCGGCGTTGCCCGGCAGATTGCCGACGAGCTGATTGAGCTTCTGCGGATCGAAGCCGAGGATGGCGCCGAGGAGCAAGAGGAGCAGCCCGGCGCCGCCGCCGATGGCCAACCCTTTTTTGCCGATCCCGCGGCGATCTTCTACATTGTCACTTTCTTGTTGCCCTTCCCATTTCATGGTACGTCCTCCAGTTCGTTCGATTGGGTACCGCTCGCCCCACACGTCTGTGAGGCCGACATGCCTTTGTTGCCGTTATACCTCGCTGGCTCGTGGTGAATAGGGATTCTTGGGGTAGTCCGGTTCTCCGGCTCTTCCTCGGCCTTGAGTTGGTAGAGATTACCGAAGAACTCGTCGAAGCCGTGAACGGTCGGGAGAAACTCGTTGCGGTCGCCCAGGTGGTTCTTGCCGAACGGACCGGTGGCGTAGCCGAGGTTCTTCGTATAGTCCGCGACGCTGGGATCCTCAAACTGCAAGCCGACGGTCGCGCCCGTCAGGCCGACCTTGGTCAACCCGATGCGGATGAGTGACTGGCCGGTAATGAACGCCGCGCGGTCGGCGGTGCAACTTTGCTGCCCATACCAGCAGGTGAATTCGTTTCCGCCTGTTGTACGAGGAGTCGTTCTTGGCCGCATGTGTTCTGCCCGACCCTTTTAGAGTTGGCGAATGCAGGGCGTCCGACTCATCTCACACCCACAATCTGGGAGGCCCGCCTTCCTTCTCCCGCGACCCCCTCCTTGACGGGGAGGAGCCAGGGGTCGATCGCGCCGAGGTCGTCCCACAGCGTCCGGCGGATATGAGCGAGTCCCTTATTTCCCTCGGCGGGGCCTTCCCCCGCCTGGTTGACCAAGCCGAACAGGAGGGTCCAGAGGAACAGAGTGTCGAGGTTGTAAGCCTGCGCGGATATGCCCTCCTTGAGCAACCAGTTCGGTTCGGATGTAAACGGGTCATCCTTCTCCGCAGATCCGTCCCGACCGACGTTCTCCTCGCGGAGGACGGCGTTGCCGAATCCGAATGTGGTTACGGGAATGACCACTGCGTCGGAAACCCGGGGCGACTGCTCGATCAGGTGGACCAGTGGACCGAAGGAGGTCCGGAGCACCTCGTCGGTCAGCGACGCCTGCGCCTCCTCGGCGTCTTGGAACGGCGTGTCGATCTTGCTGAGCACCAAGGCAACGGCGACCGGTTGCCCCACTGACCGCAGACGGAGCGCCTCACGGAGGTAGGCGAGGGTGATGCGTAGGTCGTTGGTGTAGCGCCGGCGGTCGTGGGCGTTGGGGTTGGCGGGTTGGCAGGGTACCACGGCCCAGAGTACGTGGGTGTCCAACAGACCCCTCAGGTACTGGGCGTAGCGGGTCTGCTGGTCAGCCGCAGAGTTTGGGAGGGTGTGGGTGAGGATCTGTCCGATGACCTCGTGCATCTTGTAAACGACCCGCTGCCTGTCGCCCTCGAAGAGGAAGTAGCGGACCTGCGAGGCCTGCAGCGTCGGCGGCAGGCCGCTTTGGTGCAAGAGGCGCTGTGCCTCCTCGGTTTCGCGGATCATCTGGGCGACCTCGCGGGGGTCGCCGGCGTCCACGTGCAGACCGGAAGGGAAGAAATCGCCGACGGGGCCCTCGCTCAGGGCGCGGAGCAAGGCCGTTTTGCCGGCGTTCCCACGGCCGATACAGCCGACGCGGACCTCAGTCACGTCTTCCCCTTCGCGCACGGTAGCTTCCTCGCATGGCGCCGCTCGGGCCTCCACTCGCGGCGGCGCTTGGCTTTCCACTCGTGGCGGCGCTTGGCTTTCCACGCGTGGCGCCGCTTGGCTTTCCACGCGGGGCGCGCGGCTGGCCGCAGGCGTCGCGGTTCGCTCCTGCGTCGGGGCGGGGTGGTCGGCGGGATGAGCCGCGCTGATGTTCGGGATAACGAAGACGGCTCCACATGGACACCGGGCCTGTTTACCGACAGAGTCTCCCGGGATGGTGTAGGTCTTGCCGCATTTGGGGTTCGGACAGCGCACGCTGATCGGCGGCGGGCTCGTCGCGGGGTTTGCCGGGGGAGGAGCGGCCATGGGAGTCTTGGATCCGAGCCGGGAGTCTCCCGGGTGGGAGGAACTGTTCTCTTGAGGGCCTTTCATCGTTGTCTCCAGAGCAGTTTGGTCCAGGGAAGCGGTCTCATGACTCCGGCGGGTTCGGGACGCTGAACGGCTTGCGCGACGCTGCGTCCGCGAGGGCGTCCGCAGCGGATCGGCGATCGATTCGGCGCACCGCGGGGGCAGACGTCGGCGCCGCCGCCGCGGCGGGCGTCCCTTCCGGGGCTTTCACCTTGGCGACGAGGGCGCGCAACCGGCGGAGCCTACGGCCCGCCAGCTGTCGGCTGACATCGAGAACGCAAAGCATGGGCACGAGCGGGACCGCGAGAAGGCCGGCGGCACAGATGCCGAAGTTTTGCGCCCTCGGCGCCGGCAGGACGCGGGCCAGGAGCGGGAAGGCCTCAAGCGTGTTCGTCACCTCAGCCGGCAGGTTTTGTGGCTGGAACCACAAGTATGCGGCGGCGCCGAGGAGGCTGAGGAGGGCCAGCCGCAGAGCCAAGGCCGATACCTCCAGCAGCAGTTTCTGAATCCGCGGTAACGGCAGACACAGCACCAGCAGCAACGCCAGCCCGGCCCACGCGATCACCTGTTCGTACATGGCATCCCACATGGCTCGCCCTCCTCAGGAGTCCTGAACCGTGACCGCCTTCCAGTTTCGGCGGTCAATAGTCGATCGATGTTGTCCCAATTGCAAACAAAGGCTGTGCCGCGCCGATGCTAAGCTCGCTGCTCCAGCCAACCGGGACTGGTCACGTGGATGCGGCGTACAATCGCCTCGCCGTCAGGCGGTTGCCTGTGCATTTTTGGACTGCGGAAGCGAGTCACCGCGTGCAGCTTCGCCCAGCCCGGCTTTCCATGACGGTCCAATGCGGCGTCCCATGGGACAGGAGGGATAGCCCGTCACAGGTAGGACCTGTCTGCCTCCGGCGGCGGCGCTGGGCTTTCTCTTTGTGCCCTTCGGCGACGGATCTTTGCCCGGCTTCGGCCGCGCGTGCCTTTTCCTGGTCCGACACTTCCGCGTGAACAATCTGCTCAGGGCGATTGACCTCGAATAGCCTGGGTAGTCCCGTACATGCCGGCCAGTAACGCGAACAGCACCAGGCTGGCCACCACCACCGGCCCCTTCCGGCGTTTGAGAAACCGCCTGCGAATCGTGTCAAGGACGTGATCTGCCGAGCGCGTTCAGTGTACTTGCTCACTGCTGCTCCGGGCTGATCACTAAGCCGTGGAGCGACGTCACCTCGTTACCAGTAGCGCTAGCGATAGCCATATGTCCCGGTCCAGGGGTTGTAATAGCTGCTCGACAAACCTCCGGCGCCCGTCCAGGGATTGTAATACGCCGCGTTGCCATTAAACCGACCCGTCCAGGGGTTATAAGCCTGGCCGCCCGAGGAGAAGCCATCCGTCCAGGGATTGTAGGCGCCACCCCCGTACATGGCCCGCCGGTCCAAGGATTGTAGGAATAACCACGGCTTCAGAGCTGCGTCTTCGCGCTGGATGCCAGCGAAACTGTCAACACGATCGCGGCGACGCACGCAAGCATATGTTTCATGACAGCTACCTCCACTGGTGACAAAAGGGCAACATCACCAACGGGGAAGTCGGTAAACTCTGCCTGAGCCAAGGATGCTGCGTACGATCCGTGCCAGATCTGCGTAGCTCTGATACGGTCCCGCCAGCACACAGCGTTCACCTGCTTGGCCAAGCCACAGGGCACGGACGTGGGCCAGTGTCGCCTCGCGAGCATCAATCACGTTCATGCCGCCGGTAGGCGATTTCGCGCGGTATTGCGCCGGCTGCGCACCGTCGTCAGCTGAGAATTGGGTGAGTCAGGCAGTTAATAAAAGGGGGGGCTGGGAATTGCTGTAAGCGACGGGTTGGATTGGGTTGACGATATAATTAAAGGGCTTACTTCGGATTAACGATAAAATGAAACGGCCTACTTCAGCCTAAGCACCACAGTTCTGCCACATCAGAATCGGGGAATTCGGGAGCAGTGTGGCCCCTTGCCATCCTGACCATCTCCGCCAGAAAACGCGACAAAAGGTCAGACTAATGGCAGGAAGTAAGGGAATCCAACGAGGCCCACACGTCTTGATCCTCGCGACCGCGCCGGCGGCGACGATCGCCGCCCCGGCGCAGTCTCAGACTCCTTCGTCGCCGAACCACACTCCTCACTCGGATTTCAACTCGGGAGTCAGTCGACCGGCGACGTTCGCCCAAGAGCAATTCGAAGCGTTATTCATCGCTCATGAGAACGGCCCAGCCTTTCGTGGTATCCAGTTGCTCCAGGACAATTTTCAGGCTAGCAACCATCGGAAAGGAAAGGATCAGCCCTATCACTCCCCAAACCCACCCCCAGTAGGCCAGCCGTAGGAACAATAGAAGCGAGTCGATGTTGAGGTGCCGCCCAAACATCTTGACTTCGAGGTAGTCGATCCAGACACCGATTGTCCGACAATCCGCTCCGCTTACACATTGCGAAGAACAAAAACTTTGGGGTCCTGTTTGCCATCGTCGTGCTGCTCGTCATCTTCATAACCAACGTGCCACTGCGTGGCATGTGGTCGCTGATGGTGATTATCGTGGTCATCTCCCTGACCATCATCTTTGCCCTGGCCGGCTGGTGGGAAATAATCTTTCGCAACTTTAGCTATCTCGACATCCGACTCAACACGGGTGGCTACTTCTTCATCTCCACCATTCTGTTCATCTTCTGGCTCATCGCCTTGCTGGTCTTCGACAGACAAGTGTACATGGTCTTTTCACCCGGCGGTTTCAAGGTCCGTACGGAGGTTGGTGGCGGCGAGATGGATTACCCCACTATCGGCCTGACGCTAGCGAAACAGCGTAGCGATCTGTTCCGGCACTGGATTCTTGGCTTTGGGTCTGGTGATTTGATCGTAAAGACGGCAGGCGCTCAAGCCCATCATTTCGAGATGCCCAATGTGCTATTCATAAACCGCAAAAAACAAGAGATCGAGGATTTGATCCGCGAAATGCCGGACTGATAGAAAACAGATGTCAGCTGTATTGGTTCAGCGTGAGCTACAAACCCACCGTGCGTGCCGTATGATGATACCCAGATGCTAGGTCAGATGAATCTTCTGCAGGAACCCTAACCGCGTTACCGAGGGACTCGGGTAGCCTCAGGCACCGTTTCCTCTACGGCGGACTTCTTGCCGTCCGAGCCGTCTCCAGTTGCGGCTCGCACGATTTCTTCCGCAGTCTTCTCCGCCGAAGGCTCGGCAACTCCAGGACCGGCAAGACGCATGATCGCGTAGTAGAACACCGGTGTCAGAAAAATGCCGAAGGCCGTCACGCCGATCATGCCGCTGAACACGGCCGTTCCCAACGTCCGACGCATCTCCGCTCCGGCTCCACTGGCGATCACGAGGGGGAAGACGCCGAGGATGAACGCGAACGACGTCATGACGATCGGCCGCAGACGGGTCCGGCTCGCCTCCAGCGTCGCCTCGGCCAGTCCCATCCCCTCCTTGCGTTTGTCGCGGGCGAATTCGACGACCAAGATGGCGTTCTTGGCCGCCAACCCAACAAGCACCACGAAGCCGACCTGGACGAAGATGTTGAGGTCCATGCGGGCAAGAGCCACGCCGGCGAGAGCGCAGAGCAGGCACATGGGCACGACCAGGATCACGGCCAGTGGCTGGGACCAGCTCTCGTACAGGAACGCCAGCACCAAGAAAACCAGCACGATTGCTCCCACGAACGCGTAAATTGCCGTGTTGCCCGCCAGGATCTGTAACAGAGTCAACTCGGTCCACTCGGCCTTCATGGACTGCGGAAGGACCTGATCGCCCAGGCTATCCATGGTGCGGATGACCGTGCCGGAGCTGACACCGGGTAAGGAGTTGCCGCTGACGGCCGCCGCGGGGTAGAGATTGTATCGCGTAACCATGACCGGACCGCTGGAGTCGCGGACCGTGGCCACGGTGCCCAGGGGAATCATCTCTCCCTTGTTATTGCGCACCTTGAGCTGGCGAACGGTGTCCGGGTCAAGACGGAAAGGGGCGTCGGCCTGAAGATTGACCTGCCAGGTACGGCCAAATTGGTTGAAGTCATTGACGTAGTAGCCTCCCAGGTAAACCTGGAGACTATCGAAGACCGCGCTGAGCGGCACACCGAGCGTCTTGCTCTTGGTGCGGTCGATGTCCACGTAGAGCTGGGGGGTGTTGGCGCGGAAGCCGTTGAACAAGCCGACAAGGCCGGGCTGTTTGTTACCCTCTTCCGCGAGGTTGTCGGCCTGACCCTGGAGCAAGGCGAGACTGCCCCCACCCCGGTCCTGCACCATCAACTTGAAGCCGCCGGCCATGCCCAGCCCGTCCACGGGCGGAGCCCCAAAGACCGACACGCGCGCTTCCTCAATTTCTTCGTAGCAGCGTTTCCGGATCTTGGCCGCGACGGTGTCGGCGTACTCTTCGGTGCCATGCCGGTCGTGGAACGGCTTCAGGACCACAAACATCGAGCCGAAGTTCGAACTGACGGCGTTCAGGATGACCGACTGGCCAGGGATCGATAACGTGTGGCCGACGCCGTCCGTATCCCGGGCGATTTGCTCGATCCGCTGCGTTACTTCGACCGTCCGCTCCAGCGAGGCCGAGTCGGGCAGTTGGATGTTGACTACCAGGTAGCCCTTGTCCTGCTGTGGGATGAACCCAGTCGGGACATGCGTGAAGCCAAAGTAAGTCAGCCCGAGCAGGCCGGCGTAGACCAGGAGGACGAGCACGCATAGCCGAAGACACCAGGAAACGAGGTGGCCATAACCCGCCGTCGTCCAGTCGAAAACTCGGTTGAAGCCGCGGAACAGCATCCCTAGCGCCCGGTTCAAGGGGCGGGCGACCAGATAACCGGCCACCCCGCCAACCGCGAAAAGCCCTCCACAAAGAGTCCACAAAAGCACGACCTCCCGACTGCTGGCCTCGCCTTCCGCCGCTGCTGCCAGCCCCAATGGCCCCGCCAGGAAACGACTTCCCAGCCAGGCGGCCACTAACCCAAAAAGGCCGACGACGCCCCACCAGGGCAGGGCTTCGTGTCCTTCATGTCCGTGTTCCCCGGGCGTGCGGTTTCCGAACACGGCGGCGGCTCGGGCCGGCGTCATCGTCATTGCATTGGTCGCCGAGAGTACCATCGACGCCGCGATCGTGAGGGCAAACTGCTTGTAGAACTGGCCCGTGATGCCGCCGATCAACAGCGCAGCCGGCAGGAACACCGAGCAGAGCACCAACGTGATGCCGATGATTGGACCGGTGATCTCGTCCATCGCGCGGATGGTCGCCTCGCGCACCGGGTAGCCCAGGGCCAGCCAACGCTCGATGTTCTCCAAGACGACGATGGCGTCATCTACGACGATACCGATGGCCAGCACCAGCCCGAACAACGTCAGATTGTTGAGGGTAAACCCCATCATCTGCATGATGAACAGCGTGCCGACGAGCGAGACGCCGACATCGATGAGCGGCAGGATGAGCGATTTCCAGTCTTGCAAGAAAAGGAGCACGACCAGGGCTACAAGGATGACGGCGTCGCGGAGCGTGTGGCCTACCTCGGCCACCGATTCCTCGATGAACGGCGTTGTATCGTAAACGATCGCGTACTCCAGGTTCTTCGGGAAGCGCTTTTGCAGTTCCTGCATCTTGGCCTTGATCTTCTTGGCAACGTCGAGGGCGTTGGAGCCGGGCAACTGATAGACCGAGAGGCCGATCGACGGCTTGCCGTCAAGCCCGCAGCGCGTGTTCTGATTCTTCGCCCCCAGTTCAATGTGGCTGACGTCCTTGAGCCGGGTGATCTCGCCGTTGTCACTGGTCTTGAGGACCATGTTCTCGAACTGGCTGGGATCTTGCAGCCGGCCGAGTGTGGTCATCGTGTACTGGAAGTTCTGGCCCCGGGGAACGGGCGGTTGACCAATCTGCCCAGCGGCCACCTGCACGTTCTGCTCGCGCACCACGCTGACCACGTCGTCGGCCGTCAGGTTGCGAGAAGCCAGCTCGTTCGGATCGAGCCAGACGCGCATGCTGTAGTCCTGCTGGCCGAGCAGGTTCACCTGACCGACGCCGTTGATCCGGGACAACTCGTCCCGGATCTGGATCGTGGCATAATTCGACAGGTATAGCTGGTCAAAATAGGGCTTGCCGGTGTCGGGGTCGTTGTTGGCGTAGAGGTTGACCACCAGGAGAATGCTGGGAGACTGCTTGTTGACGGTCACACCCGTAGACTTAACGGCGTCGGGCAGCATGGGCAGTGCCTGGTTGACGCGGTTCTGTACGAGCACCTGGGCCATGTTCAAGTCGGTGCCCAGCTCAAAGGTGACGGTGAGGTTGTAGCCGCCGTCGTTGGTCGACTGCGACGACATGTACAGCATTTTCTCGACGCCGTTCACCTGCTGCTCGATGGGAGCCGCCACCGTGTCCGCGACGACCACGGCACTGGCGCCCGGGTACTGGCAAGTCACCTGGACGGAGGGCGGTGTGATCTCGGGGTATTGGGCGATGGGCAGGGTTACCAGAGCGGCCAGGCCCGCTAGGACGATGACGATTGAGATAACCCAGGCGGCGATAGGGCGGTCGATGAAGAAGCGCGCGAACATGGCTATGAATCTCCCCTCTCCTCCGGCTCGCTTCCTTGCTGCCGGCCGGGTTGTGAATCAACCTCCGCGGGTGGCCAGCGCGGGGGCCATCTTGCCTTCGGTTGGTACAACCGTGATGCCCGGACGGACACGCAACATGCCCTCGCCGACGACCACGCGGTCGCCTGGCTTCAGACCGTCCTCGACGATTCGCAAGCCGTCGGACCAGGGCCCGAGTTTGACGGGCCGGTAGACCACCTCGTTCTTGTCCGAGACGATATAGACATATTTCTGTCCCTGATTCGTACCCACGGCCTCGTCGCTGATCAGCAGCGCCGGGCGCGGGTCGCCGACCGGCAACCGGATTCGGGCATACAGGCCGGGCCTCAGAAATCGGTCCTTGTTGGGGAAGTTACCACGAACAGACAGGGTGCCGGTTCTGGGATCCACGCGGTTGCTGATAAAGTCGATTGTCCCGCGGAACGGGTGGTCCGAGCCTTCACCCACTCCCAGCAATACCTCCGGCGGCTTCTCCTTGGCGGATTTCAGCTCTCCCTCGCGGACTCGTTTCTGCAGTTGAAGCAGGGTGGGCTGGTCCACGCCGAAGTAGACGTACATCGGTTCCAGGACGACGACACTGGTCAGCACGGTGGAGTGAGCTGTATCGGCACTGACCAGGTTCCCCACCGTCACATTGGATCGATCGGCCCGGCCTCCGAAGGGTGTTTTCACCTTGGTGTAATCAAGGTTAAGATCGGCCTGGTGCAATTCTTCCCTTGCTCCTTCCAGCGACGCCTGCGTCGCGTCTCGGTTGCGCTGCGACTTTTCCAGGTCCTCCTGACTTGTCGCCTCTCTACGGTAAAGCCTGAGTTGGCGCTGATATTCTGCCTTGGCTTCCGCGACACGGGCTTCGGCGAGCTTGACCTCGGCCTGGGCCACGTCACGCTGAGCACGGTACGTCCGGTCGTCGATCTCGAAGAGGACTTGCCCTTCCTTGACCTCAGCGCCGTCGGTGAAGTTGATTTTCTGCAAGTAGCCGCCAATTCGAGCGCGCAGCTGTACGGCGTCGCGGGCCTGGGTACGGCCCGTGAAGTCAAGGTGATCGATGACCGAACGCTCAATGGGTGGGCTTACGGCCACCTCGATCGACACGGGCGCCGGCGCGGGGGCGCGCTCGCAGCCCGTTACCAAAAGAAATAGCGAACACAGCCCCATCGAAAACCAGCACGCAAGGCATCGAGCGCTCATAAACATCTCCCGCCCGGTTCGGTCTGGTCGGCTCAAATCGATGCGCGAGCCGCGCTAGCGCTTGTCCGTGGACTCGGGCCGCATCTCGCCCGACTTCGGCTCGACCGTCACGCCCGGTCGAACGCGGAGAAGCCCGTTGATCACGACCCGCTCGCCAAGCTTCAGGCCATCCTTGACCTCACGCAAGCCGTGGTGCAGGGCGCCAATGGTTACCGGGCGATACTGGACCGTGTTCTTTTCATCGACAACGTACAGGAACTTCTGACCCTGATTCGTTCCCAAGGCCCGGTCGTTGACCAGCAGCACCTTATGCGGCTCACCGAGCGGCACCCGAATGTGCGCGAACAACCCTGGGGACAATGCCCGGTCTTTATTGGGGAAGACGCCCCGGACCGTGATGGTGCCCGTGGACGGATCGACCTGGTTAGCGACGAAGTCAATCATCCCGCGGAACGAGTAATTCGGGTCACGGTCCAACCCCAGCAGCACCTCGGGAGGTTTCTTTTCGCGGGGCGCCACCTTGCCCTGAAGTTGTAGCCGCAGGATGCGGAGCGCCGTGAGCTCGTCCACGTCGAAGTAAGCGTACATCGGCTCCATCCGCACGATGTTGGTCAGAATGGTGGCGTCGTTCAGGTTGGCGCTGACCATGTTGCCGACAGTCACGTCAGCCTTGTCGACGCGGCCGTCGATGGGTGAAAGGACATTCGCGAAATCGCGGTTAATCTGCTTGAGTTGGACATTCGCCTGGGCCGCGTCGAGAGCAGCGGCGGACACGTCGCGCGTGCGGCGGTCTTTTTCCAGCTGTTCTGCGCTGGTCGCGGCGCTGCGGTACAGACGGGCGGTCCGCTGGTAGGTAGACTCGGAGTCCGCCGCTTGCGCCTTGGCTGCCTTCACGCGCGCCTGGGCGCGCTCAAGCTCAATCTGGTATGGCCGCGGGTCGACCCCGAAGAGAACCTGATCCTTCTTGGCCTCGTTTCCTTCCGTGTACTGCACCGTCTGGAGGTAGCCGCCGACGCGAGCTCGAAGCTCAACGGATTCAACAGCTGCGGTCTTGCCGCTGAAATCGACATGGTCAGTGACGGTCTGCTCGACAGGCACAGCGACGGTTACAATCGGCGGCCCCGGCGCCGGCGGCAGGGAAGTCTCTCCGCAGCCCGTGCTTAATAAACCGGCAGCCAGTAGAACACCGAACCCTTGCGAAAAAAAAAGTGGCTTGTTCATGGGATTTCTCTGTGACGCACATTGTCTATGCCGGGCCTCGACGGACGCTCGCTCGAAGGATTCCACCTCGACCTGTTTCACGCATTCGCTGGTGTAGCGGACTCCGACCGTCGATTCACGACACACCTCCCTCGATCGCGGTGATCATTTGTTCGGCTGTCCTGTCTAACTGGTTGTTTGTGACGTCAGCCTTGTCCATCCAGAAGCCGTCTACGCGAACGTGGCGGCCCAGCTTCTCATCGGACCAGCCCAAGTCGGGGCCCACGGTGAGTTCACCACCAGGGAGCCAGACCATACCAGGCGGACCCGATGGCTGGAGGTTCCAAGGCCTCGTGGCGGCATAAGCGAAGGCGTATCTGGTCGCGACCAGACCTAGCATAAACAAGATGCGATACATGGCAATTCACTCTGAACAAGATGCTGGCCATTCCATGGTGAGGTAATTCAGCGGAATTCGGTCTGGAGTCAAGCTGCAATTTGACAGGGAAGTATTACGATAGTTCCCTGTCCAAACAACGTCCACAGCGAGCGATCACGACCGGCCTCAAGAACTGGAAAGTATCGTGGCCGACATCGTTGGGATTTTTGACCAGAGACTCATTGTATGAAACCAAAGATTGCCAGGCTACAGAACGCTTGATTAGCGATTTGTTTCGCCGTCATTCTCCGGAATTTATGGGGTGGCCGTCGGAGCTGGGTTGGAGCGCAGGCGTAAGTGGTGCTGATGTCGGTGTGAAGGAAGTAGTTGTAGCAGATGTGTTATCCCCCGGACTCCCTCAGTCAATTCCTTCGGGGCACGCCGGTGGCCCTGTCCTTGCCCTCGTGACATACCACGCGAACCTACGCATCTCGAAAGGCCTTTTCGCCATCGGCTATCCGCTTATACTATGCGCAAATCGAAAACCTGAGGCGCGGTCGTGACTTGCAGTCGCGGCTCGTCATCCCTTACTGAGTCGCAGACCGCGAGGCTCCGCGCGGCGAGGAGGTTCTTATGGCTCGCGCCGGTTGGTCGCGTCTAATTCCCAGAACAGATTGTTTTCAAGGTCCCGATGCCTTTCGCATCGACGCCTATTCCGAATACATGCCACCGCCCCGTGTCGGCTGGAAGCCCTATGGCCCGGTGCCTGTCAATAGTCAATTGTTCTCACTCGACGATCCTTTCGGCTGGAAGGTCCACGAATTTGATGAAGCGCTTGAATTGCAACCCGGGCTGCACCAGATCGCCAAGCAACTTCTGTCACGGCTCAAGCGGCTTCAGGACGGCAATCCCGAAACGGGCTTGCCCAGGCACATATCCAGAGACAATCCCTTCTGGCCACTCGAATTAGCCTGTGAAAAAAGCACTCAGAGTGATCGATGTGTCCTCTTGTTGCCGCTGGCGCTCTCGCGCACTCAGGATGACAAGGGCCGCGTTCGCTGGACGCTCTTCGGCAACAGCGAGCAAGGGCCGGGAAAGGCATTTTGGAAGAGTTTCTTCACCGCCCCCGGGGTCGAGGCGCCGCCGGAATTCGGCATTGGCTTTTTCTGCCGGTTGTTGCAGGCGGTCTACGGCGAAAACGTCGCGAACGCCGATGGCCTGCGCCGAGTCGGCTTGCGCATCCTCCCGGAAGACAAGCCGGATTTCTCGTTTTGGAGCGAAGGCGAATTGCCGTCGTGGGCGAAGACGTTTTTATTTCGTGGCGACGAGCCCGCCAAGGTCGTGAAATACCTGGTGACGTTCCGTCAATTTGGACGACTCCCAGCACCGGTGCGAAAAGCATATCTTGGCGGCCGACTGCCTCATAGTCGGACGCGCTGTGACTGGCGCGTCTTGGCCAATGGTCGGTTGGACAGAGCCCTCCACGAGGACGGTCGCCTGGACCGGACATTTCCATTCCCGGAACTGCGACGAATCGCGAGTCTCAACGCGATCGCGAACAGTGCCCCCAAAGACGGGTTTGGGGATCAAATCCGCCGCAAACTTGAAAGGCGCCGCCATGAGCGATGACATCATCCCGCTGCTGAGAGTACAAGGGTATTTCTGCGGCGTAAGTGACGAGGCTCTGCTGGAGGTCGCGCGACGCGCGCGGATCACCCATCACCCCGTCGGCAGAGCCGTTTTGGCAAAGCCCTTGAAGCTGAAGGTCGGTCCCTCGTGGTTGCCCTCGTCAGTGTGGTTGAAGACGACGTCGAGGATGACCTCAATGCCGGCCCGGTGCAGGGTCTTGACCATGTCACGGAACTCGGTAATCTGCTGACCCTCCTGAGGCGCGACGCAGTAGCCGTCGTCCGGCGCGAAGAAGCCGAGCGTGCTGTAGCCCCAGTAGTTGCGCAGCGGCTCGCCTCCCGGCCCCAGGCGCATCACGTGCTTGCTGTCAAAGCTCATCACCAGCATAAGCTCTACCGCGGTCACGCCCAGCTCCTTCAAGTAGGGCACCTTCTCGGCGACGCCGGCGAAGGTGCCCGGGTGCTTCACGCCGGAGGACCGGTGCCGGGTGAAGCCGCCGACGTGCAGCTCGTAGATGATCGCGTCTTGCAGCGGCCGGTTGAGAGGGCGGTCCCCCTCCCAGTCGTAGCCGCCCGTGTCGATCACCACGCTGCGCATGGAGGTGGCCAGGTTGTCGCCGGGGCCGGTGGCGTCGCCGCGCTTCCACAGGGCCGTGGTGTTGCCACGGGCGTACGGGTCGATGAGAACCTTGTTCTTGTTGTAGCGGTAGCCGGCGCCGTGCAGGTCCTGCGGCCCGTCCACGCGGTAGGCGTAGTGCGCTCCTGGCCGCAGCCCCTTCACGTAGACGTGCCAGATGAAATAGGTCTTGTTCAGCGCGGGGTCCAGGTCGATCACTTGCGCCGGCTGCCTGGCGTCGGCGCGGTCGAAGAGCAGCAGCTGCACGGCGGTGGCGTTGCGGCAGAAGACCACGAAGTTCACACCGCCGGCGTCGGGGATGGCACCCAGTGGGTGGAAGCTCCCCGGGGAAGTCTCGAGCGATTGCGTCATGGTTGCCCTTTCTTCACGGCCGACGGTTCTGGGGCGGGCTGTCAGGGACGGTGCTAGACCTGCTCCTTCTCGAGTTCCTGGATGACCGCCGCCATGAGCTGCGCCACCGCGTTGGATGCTTTCTTGTGGCGAGGTCGCCGTCTACCCAGAGGTCGGCGGTCCCCCCTCTCGGAGTAGGCCGCCTCGCCGTCGGAGTTGTCGATGTCGCATATGAGGTTGTGGGTGCAGGTCACCTTGCGCCCCCGGAGGAGGTCAGGGCCGGCGTAGAGCAACCACAGTGCTTGGCAGATGGCCCCGACCCTTCACTCCCTGCCTACGGAACATGCGGCGCATCAACTCTCCGACGCTGCCGTGTGGCATATACCGCCTTGGGCGCGGGCGGACGCGACGGGCGGCTCAGCTGGCGATGGATTGCCAGAAGCGCTTCCCGCAGTTCTATTCCACCGGCGCCGCAGGCAAAAGCGTGTCCACCGCGGACGGTGAGGCACTGGCCGGGATCGCGGAGGCGCTACTCGGGGCGGTGCCGCTGCCGGGTGCTGGTCGATGCCATCGGCAGCAAGGCGTTCCTCCGCAGTCCCTGGGTGGACGAACTCCGCAAGGCCGGGGTGCAGGTCCAGGCCGCCCTGACCGCCGGTCTCCTCCGCCTGGTCGTCGCCCGCCCGGACCTGCGAATGCACCGCAAGATTGTGGTCATCGACGGCACGATCAGCTACACGGGCAGTCTCAACCTCGCGGACCCGAAGCTCTTCAAGCAGGATGCCGGCGTCGGCCAGTGGGTCGATGCGTTGGCCCGCGTCCAGGGTCCGGCCGTCCGGGCATTGGCCCTGACCTTCTTGCAAGATTGGGCGCTCGAAACGGGCACGCCGCCGGACTGGGAACGGCTGCCGGCCGAGGCGGCGCGGGACTCCATCCTCGGACCGGCGCCGGTGCAGGTGCTGTCCACCGGGCCGGACGCGCGGGCCGATGCCATCGCCTACGTGTTGCTGTCGGCCGCCTTCGCGGCACGTCAAGAGCTTGTGCTCTCGACGCCGTATTCTGTCCCCGGCGAGGCGATGCTGGCGGCGCTGGCCTCCGCAGCGGCCCGCGGGGTCCAGGTCACGCTGATCGTTCCGGCGCGCGTCGATTCGTGGCTGGTAGGGTACGCCAGCCAGGCCTTCCAGGCGGACCTGATTCGGGCTGGGGTGCGGGTCGCCCTCTACCAGGGCGGCCTACTGCATACCAAGTCCATCACGGTGGACGGCCGCTTCTGCTTGTTCGGCTCGGTCAACCTCGACCCGCGTAGCCTGCGGCTGGACTTCGAGATCACGCTGGCGGTGTACGACGAGGACTTCACCCGGGCCGTCCGGCAATTGCAACAGACCTACATGGAGAAGTCCGTCCTGCTGGACCTGGCGGCCTGTGCGTCGCGCTCTGCTGTGGAGCGCTTCCAAGAGGATGTGGCGCGCCTCTTCGGGCCGGTGCTGTGAATGACAGTAACTCGCCTGGCAAGGAGACAGTAGCCGCCCTGACCGACAATAGGTCTCTAGATGCGGTCGGTCCGTGGCTTGTGATTAGCATCGGTGTGCCGAAGGGGACTGATTCAACGTGGATAATTGCGGGATGAAAGGAAGGATCCGAAGAAAATGAGCGACAACAAGGACACGCAACGTTCTGAGGCGGATGCGGAACTCGAACGGGAAATCCGCAAGGGCAGGAAGTTCACGTTGGACGAGGCCATTGAGCGAATGGCCGGACCCGGCGCGATGAAAGGTGTCTCACCGGTCACGCGGATGCAACAGGCTGAGGTTGAGATCGAGAATTGGTTAAAGGACCACATGGCGGCCGGCAATGGCGAATTGCAAGTCGTTTCGCTCCGTCGCGTCCAGGGAAGCGAGCTTCTGCTAACAGTCGGATCGCCACGGATGCCTTGCAAGCGTGGCCGTGTGCCGCAAGTGGCCAAACTGATAGCCCTCGCTCATCGCTTCGAGGAGTTGCTTCGGCGTGGCCAGGTGGCGGATTACAGTGAACTGGCCCGACTGGGACGGGTGACACGGGCACGCATCAGCCAGATCATGAATCTGCGCTCGTTGGCGCCGGATCTGCAGGAGGAAGTGTTGTTCCTGCCACGGACCCAACGCGGCTGCGACCTCGTTCAGCTGCGGCACCTGCTGCCCATTGCACAAGTAGCGGTCGGGCAAATCCAGCGACAGTTGTGGGCTACATTACCGGGTCGTAGACGCGAATAATCCTTTCGACCAAGGGACGGAAAGAGCCAGGGGCGGCAGCAGCAGCTTTTCCATCTTCCGTTACAAGGTCGCCAAGAAACCCATCAAGCTGAACCTGTGATCGGTCTCCAGCGGAGGAATCCAGAAATTGCTGCCGGCAAAGAACGAAACAAACCCGCTTATCGTGGTCGTCCGGGTGGGCACGGAGCCGCGGGGGACCCCGGCAGGAAAAAAAAGCGTCGGCGGTTCGCCGGCCGGGACTGGGATGAAGGGCCGCGGTTCCGCGTGCAGCATTGGAACGGGCCTGCTCAGGCGTGCCCGGTCACCCGGCGCCGTTTCCCGGACCTCAAGGCGGGTTTCCCGGTCCCCGCCAAACTGGCCAGCTCCGGTGTCACGATGCAGAACCCCGCGGCCGGAAACGCCCCCTCCGCCACGCCTTTCTCTCCCGCAAAGGGCAGAAGTTTCAGGAGCTGCGCCGCGGCCTCGGCGGGAAGGCGCTCCTGGCCGAGGACCATCTCCAAGAAGGTGAACTCGATGATAGCACTCGCGGCCCAGTTCACGTTCGTCGTGTAGCCGGACACGGCGGTGTAGGACGCGTTGCTGAACGACTGAAACAGCTCCACCACGGCGGGGTCCTTCATCATGGAGCAGGCCGAGAAGTGCAACAAGCGTAAATTCCCGACAAGCCCGAGGGTCGCCACGAGCGTCGGCACGCTGATCGTTTGCCCGTCCACGTGAATCCCTTCCGGCCCAGCGTGGGTCGCCAGGACGAGCACGATCGGCTCGGCGATGTACAGGAGGTCACGGAGGCACTTGAGCAGACCCGGCTCATTGGTGAAGAACCGGTGCCGCACTTGCACCTCCGAGTGCCGGGCGAAGAACTCGCGTAGCATGTTGCCGAAGGCGTACTCCTGTTCGGCGAGGAATCGCTGCCAGGGTGCCTCGATGATGACAAGCCAGGTCAGGTTCGGCTGCGGTCGGACGCGCATCCCCCACCAGGGCCGCGAGCAGCCTTCGCCCCGGGCCTTCCACTCCCCCTGGAAGCTCAGGCCGTCCGCGGCTAGCTCGAATACCCCTCGGCCTCTGGCCTTGGATTCCCGGTAGCGGAAGGCGAGCCGGTCACCCGTGCGTCGGCCCTCGAGCGTGGCACCCGCTCCGACCGCATAGAAGCCGCGAACTTGGTCGCCTTCCTCGATGAGCCGCAACGGGCCGAACGAGCTGTTCCACAGGCCATCGAAGCCGACCCGCTCACCCCCCCACGTCTGCCAGCGGTCCTCGCCGGCCGGGCGGAACTGCCCGGTCAAACCCTTCCCGCCGCGCGTCAGCTCGAAGTAGCCCTCCCCCTGGACCCCGGGCTCCTGGTAAGTGAAGCCTAGCCTGCCGTGACTTACCTTCCCTTCGAGGGAGCACGCCACGTCCATGTAATAATACGCGCCGCGGACGGAAGCGCCTTTCTGGGACAGTTCCATCGGTCCAAAAGTCGTCAACCACTTGCCCGAAAAAGTACTCATCCTATCTCGCTCCAGTCTAGGGGACTCCCGTCCGCACGCAAACAGCTCGTGCTTCCAGCTCTTCTGGGCGTCGGCTTGGACCTCGGTTGAGAAAGCGTCCCTACGGGGCTAGATGCCAACGCTGCAGGCCCTCGAGGAACTGGAACGCCTGAGCATCCGCCAGGTGTTCGTTTAGCAGGGCGTTCGCCTCATCCCAGTTGTGAGGCCAGAGTCACCCCAGGACGCTCGAGGGTCCCCTCCGAGGCCTTTATGATGTCCGGGAGGAAAGGCGACTCCACGGTCTGGTCGGCCGGCCTCCTGTCCGAGTCGGCGGCTTCGGGGCCTGGGATCGAAAAGTCTCCTCCCGGCGGAAAACGTTCGTGAGGGCCAGCAACATGCATGGTCAATGATATCGGCTGGCCCACCGCCCTTGGCAGGCGGATTGGTTGAACCGGACGCATTTAGGCAGCGGGGCCATAACCTGTGGAAGGGACGCGGAATGATCCGGGATGGCGACGGAGGGTATTTGGTTCGAATTCACGCCACCTTTCGACCCCAGGGAGCAACCAAGGGGAGCTGCTGTTAACCCGCGGGTAGTCTCTGCAGTGAGAGTCGGAGAGTTTTTTCGACAGACATTCGGGGTCCGAACGTGACACCCAGGTTCACGTTTGGACCCCGAATGATCTCTGCGAACCGGCGGCGAGGATGGCGCCATAGACCGCGGCCGCGAGGAACACGCCGGTCAAGGGCATGACCCAGAACACGTACATCAACACGGGCGCATGGTGGTTCGGCCGGTAGGTCGAAAGCACCGTCGCAAAGGCGGAGAAGATGGTGGTAGACTTTCAGGACGGTGAGGGGTTGTGTTTGGATGAACCGGTGCCGAGCCAGGAATACCGTGAAGCGGTCGTCCTGGTCCAGCTTCTCCACAATGTCGTAAAGCCCGATCCGCTGGACCTTCTTGGCCGGGCGGGTGGTGAAGAGCGCCTCGCAGACCTTGTCGGCGAGCGCCGCGACGTTCCCGGTAGTGACGGGCAAGTACTTGGGGTCGCTCAGCCGATCGACGGCGTCGCGGAGGTGGACCACCCGCCCGGCCTGGTCGTTGTTGAGCTTCGCCCGGGCGCAATCCTCGGTCAGCAGGATCAGCGTCTCGACGAACACCTGGTCGAGACGGTGCGAATACTGCCTCAGTTTGCCGGCCAAGACCTTGGTCTTCTTATTGGCCAGCGGGATCGGGCTGGGATAGACGCCGCCGTTCTCGAAGACCCACTGCAGGGGGTTGCCGCGTATCTCGCCGTGGTAGCCTTTGACCTCGATGTGGTACAGCGCGTGCGGGGTGAGGACCGCGATTGCAATAATACAGCCCGGACGCTCGGGGGTCGCCAGCGCCGCCTTGCGTGGGAATGCGGCTTCGGACGAACGTGAAGTAAGCTGAGTTTCCCGCGCCATGTCGCCCTAATTAAGCAAAACCCAAGACGTATCAGGCGACATGAGAAAAGTCCGCTGTCCAAACCTTGTCACTTTTTCTGCTGTGGGTTGCACGCTCGTGCCGAGATGACTGCAGCCGGCCGTCGGCGCTAAGTATAAGTAGGAGTTTTTTCATGTACGTATCCCTGCCGCCAGATCTAGCTACCCGGAATTTCATACGCCGATCGTATACTTCACTCATTCTTTGCGTCTTTCAAACCCGTCTTTTGATTGTATTGTCCGCGAAGGCGGCTACCTGTCGCAACGTTTCGGGCGCGCACCAGTGCTCCAGCACCCCTGTGTCCGTCAGAGCCGCCTGACTCTTAGCGGCTTCGATCATCGGTCGGCGGATCGCCAGTTTCGTCGCGGCGAATGCGGCCGGAGGAATCGCCGCCATCTCTTCAGCCACTTCGCAGGCCCGGTCGAGCAGTCGTTCTGGCTCGACCAACTCGTCCACCAGGCCGCGAGCGACGGCTTCGTCGGGCAGCCAGGTTCGCCCGGTACAGATTAGTGTGTGAAAATGTTGCGACGGAGTGGCGAAGCGGGCCAGTTCCAGCGCCCAGGCTGGGAACACCACCCCGACCCGAACTTCTGTCAGGCCGACTCGCGCCGTGCCACGGACCAGCAGCCGCTGATCGCAGGCCATCATGATAATCGCGCCGCCAGCGATGGCGTGGCCGTTGACCGCGGCTACCAGAGGTTTGGGAAAGGTGGCCAGCCGCTCAAAGCTGCGTTGCAGCAGCGGAAGGAACTGCCGCACATACCCAGGCCCCCCTTCGACCAGTGCTGGTAGATCGACGCCCGCGCCGAATACACTTCCCTGCCCGGTGATGATCGCGGCGCGCGTCGCACTGTTCTCAAGCCGCTCAAGCCCGGAGATCAGCGCCATGACCAGCTCAACGTTGAGCGCGTTGACCTTGCCGCGGGCCATGCGCAGGATTGTGACCACGCCTCGATCTTCAAACTCAATCATGACACAGTCCCTAAAACTGGATCCTTACTCTAGCCACGGAGAATGAGACACCAAGCCGGCGTCCGCCGCCAGTGACTGCATAAGGCCCTCAAATTGTACCTGGAATGACCCGTTAATGACACCAGAAGGTTTTCGGCGACGGAAATCGTTCACCCTGTCGCACGATTGAACCTGATTCGTCATTTCGAACTTTCAGCACGGTTTTCCTGCCTTGAGTTTGCCAAGACCCTTGAAACGCAGAGTGACCAATCACTACCTTGATTCAAGGAGACTTGCTGTCGCTTTTTATCCTTGAACCGCGAGTGACGCCACCATGCTAGCCATTTCATTGACCGACCTCCAGCAACAGATCGCCCAACGGGAGCAGGAGCTACAAACCCTGCGCGAGCAATTGCAAACTCGACAAAGCCATCTCAGCGAGCTGGAACGCCGCAAGCAGCAGCTCCAGAAGCAGCTCCGACAGGTGGAGAAAGAAATCACCGCTTTGGAGCGGACTGCAACAACCTCCTCCGAACCAACAGCTTCCGTCTCTCGAACGATTTCATCGGCAGCGTCCGGTGGAAGTCAGCCCCGACTGGGCGAGCTGATCGTCACCCTCCTTCGTGAGGGGAAACAACCGATGACAGCGCGGCAACTGAACGACGCGGCGCAGCGGCGTGGCTATCAGTCGAGCAGTCGTGATCCGCTCAAGGCGATGGAGAAACGGCTCCAGGATTTGAAGAATCAGGGAATTGTCCGACGCGCGCCGGGTCAGAGCGGCTTCCTACTGGCCTCTTCCGCCAAGAGTGCCAAGAAGTACAAGAGCACAACCAGTCCCTCCACAGCCACGAGCACCCAGAAAACCCGTTCCCGGCCGACCAGGTCGGAGCCTACCGCCAAGAAGATTGGTGGGAACGGAGCGTCTCCGGCCAAGGCCGCCAAGACGGCAAAAGAGAGCGAAAAGCGTAAAGGTTAGCGGCGCTGAATTGGAATACGGAAATGATAGCGGGACAGTCGACTACGCAGGACAAACAGAATGTCGCCATCGACCAGAGTTCTCTGCTTCTCGGTCGTTTGAGCGCCAATCAAACCCTCATTCATATGGGTTCCAAAGAACAAACCGCGAATCGTCGCCAATCAAGCATCGCCTTCTCTCATCCGCAGGGCATGATGGGCGAGATAGTGAAGGGATTGTGATCGATCAGCCATAAATCGTCGAGATCCAGCGGCATTGCTCCGCACGTCGACGCGCACGATCCAGTGTCAGTCAAGGCATGAGAGTCGAGTTACGGAGCGAGCAGCTCGGTGGGGATCGGGATGTGGCACTCTTTTGAGAGATGGATTCTGCAATTCGGATACTACCAGAGTTGGCCGGCCATAACGTGTCGGGAAAGTCGCTCGATCCAGACCAGGACCAGGTAAGTAGCGCGCACGGTTTTCCTTCACATTGAGAGTGAATGCCCGCACGCCGCCGGCGGCATATGCGGGGATCTTCTGGATGAACGCCTCAGTGTTGGCGTCTGGATCAAGCTGCTTGGGGCGAGTCTTGTTGTTGGCATCCACGAAGAAGGCGTTCACCATCCGCACGTTCATCAGCAAACCTTCGGCCTTGGCCCCGCGGTAGGTCAGTTCCCCATTGAGGCGCCACCTGCCGTCGACGAGGGACACCTTGGTGGCAGGTGCTTTCGCTGACGGCTCGGTTGCGAGAGCCACCGGACTCGTGTTGGCAAGTGTCAGCCAACCAACCTGGAACAATGCCCACGCCGGTTTCGCGCTCCCCTTCGAGACTGTTCTCATCGCCGTGGAGATGTGTGGCATGATGACTCCTTCTTGGTCGGAAGTCTTTACGCCTTAGCGTAATCTACACGACGGCTTTCACCAGGGGTAACAAAATCATCGAGCACGATTTCTGCGCCTCAGGCGGCGGGCTTGGCCGTTTAGCGGTACGTAGTAGCTGAGTAACACGCACCAGCTATCACTCACTACTCACGCTTGATTCGCACCTTGTCCGCTTGTATGACTGGATGGGGGCTTAACGGAGGGGCGACGCGCCGGAGTCAGTCACCAAAATGGAGGAGCTGGACATGCGGCGATTCCATCATGTCGGCATCATCACTGATGAGCAGCAGCCGGGGGAGATCTACGTGGCGCAGACGAAGGTCCATGTGACCAACCCGGCCCACCATCCTTACCGTGTGGAGTATCTGCGCTTTGAGCCGGACAGCCCCGTGACCGGCCCCGTGCGCCAGCAACCTCACGTGGCCTTCGCGGTTGATGATCTGGAGGCCGAAATCGAAGGCCAACAGGTCCTCCTGGGACCGTTCCGAGCGATGGAAGGGTTGCGGGTTGTTTTCATCCTGAGGGATGATGCGGTCTTCGAGTACATGCAGTTCGACGCCCCTTCGGCCTTCGATCGGCGGTGACACCTGGGCACCAGCAGCCATTCGCCAATTCGCTCGCGGCCCGGTTGGAAGTCGCCAGGGCGCCGAGGACCAGGGCTGGAGTTCGAAATAGGAAAGCCATGTTCATCCTCCTTCCGGAATGCGGCCGCGGCATCAAGCGCGGCGACCCGGTCGAGAAGGTCTGAGGTGAGCATGTGGTTCCTCCGCGCAGAAAGCGTCAGGTTTTGTTCTATGTCGTTGCCGTTGCCCGGGACGCTCGGCCTGGAAGAGGTCGTCGCGTTTTTTCGACCGGAGGAACGGGTGACCAAAAGTGACGAGGCTTCTCGACGAAAGATCGGCGGCCGGCAAGGTCGTCTTCCTCCAGGAGACAAGTTCGGGTCAGGCGCGCGGGCCTCGCCGCGCCGTCGAGCTGCACGTCTGCCACGCGACCTTCTCGAGCAACGCCACGTCCTTCTCGCTCAAGCCGTCAACCTCGCCGCCGAGGCCGACGGGACTCTCCCCGAAGAGCACGGCCAGGAAGACGCACGCCGCCAGATACGAACCGGCCAGGTTCGGGTGGCTCTGGTCCTTGTCGTGCAGGACGGGCCGGTCGTGCTTTCCGAGGAATCTCTGCCAGGCCAGGCCCACCGGGACGACCGTCGCGCCTAGCTCCCGGCCGATAGAGACGTAGGCATCGGTGATCGCCTGCTGAGACTCCGGCGCGTTCTGGCGTGCCCAGGTCATGTAAAGGGCCGTCCTCGCGCCCGCGGCCTTGATCGCCTCGTCGAAGAGCCGGACGTTCTCGTGCATGCGCTTGGCGTTCTTGACCGGCAGCGTGCTCTGCTCCTGGAGCACGGCGTGGTCGTACTCGCCGCTCTGAATCGCGCTGAGCGCCTGGCCGGCGTTCCAGTGGGTGCGAAGCGACGCGCCTCCGGCGCTGATCAGCCGGTGCTCCAGGGTCTTGCCCCGCGCGGCCGCGAGCCGCGCGATCAGGCCAGGGAGGTCGTTGCGGGCAGTGAGCTGTTGCCGATGAAGAGCACCTTCAGCGAGGCACTGCCTGGAACGCGGGTGGCCATATCGTCCTCCGCTTCCGCGCCCCCGAAAGTGCGCGTTGCTTTCTCGTGAAACAAGATTCTGCCGCGCCCACTTTTCCGCGGCGGCGCGGCTGCATACGATCCTCGCAGCTGTCCGTGAAAGGAGACGCTCATGCCGGACCATGAACCAGCCCGCGAGTACATCCACGCCACAATCGGCTACCGGACCCGGATCAGCGAGGCCGAGCAGGACGTCCTGCACAAGCTCCTCAACACGCCTGCAGTCCGTGCCCGGTTTCCCTCGCTTACCCGCGAGAACCTCTGCGCGATCGCCGGACTCGCTCGTCGAGCAGACCCTGGCGACACCGCGCCGGAAGCGGCGTCGCCAGAAGACCGAGTAGCAGTCAGCCTGACGCCTCCAGCACGCCTGCTCCTCAGGTCGTCCGGATCAAGGTGCCCTTGGCTCCTAGAGTTCATGCCCGGCTGACGGTGGTTCGCTGGTCCGGCCTCAGCTCCGGTGGATGGGATCAATCCACTTCACGTTTTCCGGCTTCTCCACCGGCTCAATGTCGAGGTTCACGACCACCGACTCGCCGTCGCTGCGAACCAGAACGCATTCCAGCACCTCGTCGGCACTGGCGTTGATCTCCTGGTGCGGCACGAAGGGCGGCACATAGATGAAATCGCCAGGCCCGGCCTCCGCGGTGAATTCGAGCCGCTCGCCCCAGCGCATACGCGCCCGGCCCTTCAGCACGTAAATGACGCTCTCCAGCGGCCCGTGGTGATGCGCCCCCGTCTTGGCATTGGGATGGATGTGGACGGTTCCCGCCCACAGTTTCTGCGCCCCCACACGGGCGAAGGTGATGGCGGCCTTACGGTCCATCCCCGGCGTCTGGGCGGTGTTCGGATCTAGCTCCGTGCCGGGGATGACCCGCACGCCGTCGTGTTTCCAGCGTTCGTCGGTTGCCATGGGAATTCGCCTCCTTTCCTGTCGCCCAGAGGCTGCGCGGCGGACCTGATTGTTATGCGGGTCCGGGAGGTAGGCCAGGCGGCCCCGCATCCGCAGCTCGACCAGCTCGCCACCTTGGAGCGCGCCGGCGATCTTCGTGGGAGGCCTTCCGGGCATTGCGATCGGCATCGGCCTTCGGCACCGGCTGCTCCTTCGGCACGAGTCTGGCCAGGCCAAGCGTGGCCCAGGAGCTGGCGGCACAGGTGATCGGCGTCAGGAGTTTCGCGCTCCCGGGCGAGCCGTCGGGGGTCGATCGCGAGACCATCGGCCAACTGCCGTCCGGCTTCTGCCTGGCGACCAGGAAGTCGAGCCCCCGCTTGATTTCGGACCGCCCGGCCGAGAAACCGGCCAGCGACAAGACGTACAAGGTCTGACCAGTGGCAAAGGCATCGCTCTTGGGGTCCGGCACGGTCTGGCTCCAGCCGCCGTCGGCGCGTTGCAGGGCCAGCAGCTCCTCGATCGTCGGTTGCAGCGCCTTGCGCGGCCGGCCGGAGCGGATCCCCAGGAGCACCTTGAGGACCTTGTCTTGATGGAGGTTGGAGCGCTTGACGGCGTCGAGCCAGGCCACGCCTTTCGACAGCGCCTCGCGCTGCGCCTTCGGCGCTTCAGGACCCGTTTCCCCTTGCAGCGCCAGGATGATCCAGGCGGCGTCGGTGGTGTGGCTCTCGTTAATCGGCGGCCGCCGGAGAGTGGCAAAGAACTCCCACGAGCCGTCGGACTGCTGCTTCGTGACGATCTCCCCCGCGATCAATTTCAGGCTTTGCTTCTGCCCCTCGCTGAGTGAGGGCAACGACCGGGCCGCGACCGCCAGCATTGGCAGCCCCATGTTCAGCCCTCGGCCCTGGGGGCGCGGGTCAGGTGGGTCGGCCGGGTTGGGAAAGATCCGCGAGGACATCAGCTTGTCCTTACTGCCCAGCAAGGACTCGACCGTGTCCGCCACGAATTTCTTGTCGATCGCGTACCCCTGCCGCTGGGCTTCGCCCAGCGCCCAGAGCGGCAGCGGCACATGGTGGCAGGCCGCGCATTTCCGCGTGTGCAACCAGGCGGCGCTTTCCGTTTGCAGATACTTAATCGCGCGATCGACTGCCTGCTGGACCTGCGGCGTTGTCGCGCGGGGCGTCGAGGCCGGTTCGCCGGCCCAGGCCGGCCGCGGCAGGCAAAGCCCCAACAGCACCCAGGCCAGGGAGAACGTGCGAGTCACGGATCGATCCTCAGGACGGTGGAATGATCGACGCCAACTGCGATTTTACGGTGTCACACCTGGGCCCGCCAGTGCCCGAGAGACCGAACCTGCTGCAGCGCTCACTGCTCTTGATATCCGGTTTCGCCTTCCCGAGCAAACCGATCCAGGGTGTCTTACCGAAAGGGATGACCAGAGTCGTGGCGACGCGTGGAGCGGATTACTTCGCGGCGTAAATACAGTACAGGTGCTGGTAAGTCCGTAGAAATAGCTCTCCCTTCGAGACGGCCAGCGCTGCATACGTCGGCTCGGCAAGGTCATTGCGAGCGAGTACCCGGAACTTGGGATTGGCTGCCACGACAAATGTGCGACCTTCGAGATTACTCACATAGATCCGGTCGCCGGCCAGCAGGAGGGAGCCCCACAGTGTGCCGCCCAGCCGTTCCTTCCAGATGTTCTTGCCCGTGCGCGCTTCCAGGCACTCCAGGAAGCCATCCGCATCGGAGAGATACAGATACCCCTCATGCAACACGCCGCTGCCGATGCGCTGCGGATTCTTAGGCGTGCGCCAAGGCGGTGCGTCCGAGTCACATCGCCGCGCCCGCCGAGACGGACCGCTAGCGTCGGACCCCGGAAACCGGACATGCCCACGAGCAGATCGCCCGCCGCGGACACCACGGGCATGGCGTAGATTTCGTTGCCCAGTCCCTCGCAACGCCACAGTTCCTCGCCCGTGGCCGGAGCGTAGGCCTTGAACAGGCCCGTGCCCCCGAGCCGATCGCCGGGGAGGCGCAGGATCAGCTCATCCTGGTCTCCGACGCGCACCAGAAGCGGCGTGCTATACGAGCCAAAATCCGGATCGTTGATGCCGGTTTCGCGCTTGGTCCATACCGTCTTGCCCGTGCGTTTGTCGAGAGCGGTCAGGAAGGTCGGTTCGCCCGGTCCTTGATAACTGGTGCTCGGGCTGTGCGGCCTCGGGGGCGCGCAGGACACGAAGGCGGACCCGGTCGGGACGTGGAAGTGCGAGTACGAGATCGGGGGACAGACGCGGGAGTCAACCCTGGTCATCAAGAAGGAAGGGGACAAGCTCGCCGGTACGATGACCTACCAGGACAAGCAGGAGGCGAAGCTCAAGGACCTCAAGTTCAAGGACGGAGAGCTGACGTTCTCCGTCGAACGGGAGCTGATGGATAACAAGTTCACCGTCGAGTACAAACTCAAGGTCGAGGGGGGCAAGCTCAAGGGGAAGGGCGCGGCGGACATCGGGGGCGAGAAGCGGGAGTTCGACATTGAGGGCAAGCGGGAGAAGAAGGACAAGTGACCGTTGCGGCGGGAGGGCCATATTTCTTTGGCGTCCCACTCGGCTCAGTCTGGCGCTCCTGAACCCGCCCCCGTTTGGGGGCGCGTTCAGGTCTTGGCTCCGAGTGTTCCTGGCCTATGCCTTCTGAAGACGCTAGCGCGGATGGGAGAAGATGCCAGGCGCGTTACGGATCCGCGCTCGCCCGTGGCGCACCTGTACCCGGCGCTCGCGGATGAGCAGGGCCGGGTCTTTGAGGACGGGGCTGAGGCAGCGTGCCCGTGGGACGCCCGGCATCATGCCGAGCGGCCCGACCTCATGCATGTCTCATGGGCTTGGACCCACTCCGGGTGCCGGGGGCCTGTGGACACGGGCCACCGGCCCCCGGCGCACTAAGATGATGGACGAGCAACCGCTACCCGACTAGCACCGTGCCAGATGGAGAATGTCACGTATGAGCCGACGATTCTGCCTGTCCCTCTTTGTTAGTCTTGTCGTCATCCCCGCCGCGCTGGCCGGAGACTGGATGCAGTTCCGTGGGCCGGGCGGCCAAGGCGTTAGCGACGACAAGGGACTTCCCGAGAAGTGGTCCGAGACGGAGAACATCGTCTGGAAGACCAAGCTACCGGGGCCGGGCACCTCCAGCCCGATTACCGTCGGCGATGGAATTTTCCTTACCTGCTACAGCGGCTACGCCGAGTCGGCGAGCGACCCCGGCGACCAGAAAAACCTAATGCGACACCTGATCTGTCTCGACCGCAAGACCGGCGCCATCCGCTGGCGCAAGGACTTCAAGCCGGAGCTACCCGAGTCGGCTTACCGTGCCGGCAACGACGGCCAACACGGCTATGCTTCCAGCACCCCGGCCAGCGACGGCAAGAGCCTCTTCGTCTTCTTCGGCAAGTCCGGTGTGTTCTGCTTCGACCTCACCGGGAAGCAGCTGTGGTCCAGGAGCGTCGGCGCGCGAACGACGGGTTGGGGCTCGGCCACGTCGCCGGTGCTCTACAACGACCTGGCGATCGTCAACGCCAGCGTCGAATGCGGCGCGCTCGTGGCCCTCAATAAGTCAGACGGCTCGGAGGCCTGGAGGCTGCCGGGCACGGCGAGTGCCTGGAGTTCGCCCATGCTGGTCGAGGTTCCGGGAGGTAAGCCGGAACTGGTGCTGAATCTCGCGGGCAGGTCGAGCAAAATTGTTGGCATCGATCCCAGCACGGGCAAGAAGCTGTGGAGCTGCGCGGGCAATAACGACGGCTACGTGTGCGCCAGCGTCGTCTCTCATGACGGCGTCGTCTACGCCATCGCGGGCCGCACCGGCCGGTCGGTCGCCGTAAAGGCCGGGGGCACGGGGGACGTCAAGGAGCTCTGGACCAGCCGCAATGATTCGCGCGTCAATTCGCCGATCTACTACGAAGGTCATTTGTACTGGCTCAACGAGCAGCGCGGCGCGGCCATGTGTATTTCGGCGGCGACAGGCAAGGAAGTCTACTCGCAGCGAGTCTCCGGGATCGGACGGGCCTACGCGTCGGGGGTCTGTGCCGACGGCAAGATCTACTACGTCACGGACAACGCCACGACGCTCGTGATCGCGGCGAAGCCGAAGTTCGAGCTGATTGCCACCAACAAGCTCGCTGACACCTCGCGCACCAACGCCTCACCGGTCGTCGATAATGGGCGGCTGCTGATTCGGACCGACAAGCATCTGTATTGTGTGGGGAAGAAGTAGTGGGACTCGAGCCCGGAAAGTCAACCCGTATGCCGAGGAACTCGCTGGCGCACCGTACGGTGTCGAAGCACTACCAGATGGAGCGCCAGTACCATGACGCGTGCATCGACTTTCGCGTCGTTCCTGCGAAGTCATGAGGCCGGTCGTGAGTTAGAGCAGAAACCCGGCCCCGAGCGGATCGTCCGGATCGAGAACAAACTCGTGCCTCCCGGTCAGAAACGCCCGCCCGGACACCTCGGGAATGATCCCGGGATACGGCCCGAACCGGCTTTCCTCCATCACGCGCCCCTCGAAGACGCTGTGCCTGCCCAAGATGCTCTCGATGGTGATCGTCTCGCCGACCGCCAGTTCTCCTCGCGCGTGATGCACCGCCAGCCGCGCGGCAACGCCAGTCCCCGTGGGCGAGCGGTCCACTTCCGCGTTGGCGAAGACGCACAGGTTGCGGCTATGGTGCGACGTGTCCTCGGGCACGTCCGTGAAAATGACGCCGTAGAGGAAGGACAGCTCCTTCTCGAAGGGGTGTTCGATGGGGCAGGCCTCCGTCACGGCGGCCTTGATCGCGGCCGCCGCAGCCAGCAGCGCCGGCTTTTGTTTCACCTCCACTCGAAGCCGAATCCGCTCGGCCGGCAGAATGGCATAAAAGGCACCACCGAACGCCACGTCGAGGACCAGGGGCCCGAGGCCGGGTACGTCCAGCGCCAGGTCGCGCTGCAAGAGGAAGCTCGGTACGTTGCGAAAGGAAACCTTCGCCACCTTCCCGTCCGGCCCGACGTGAGCCGCGGCGCGGACCACACCAGCTGGCGTGTCGAGCGTGAGCGGCGTGAGCGGTGCCTTCGTCGGTACGGCACCCGTCTCCACGAGTGCGGTCACCAGCGCGATGATGCCGTGGCCGCACATGGTGCTGTACCCCTCGTTGTGAAAGAACAGGACGCCCAGGTCGGCCTTCGGCGTGACGGGCGGTGTCAGCACGCAGCCGTACATGTCGAAGTGGCCGCGCGGTTCCCACATCAGCGCGCGGCGCAGATGATCGAGGTTTTCGCGCATCCAGCGCCGGCGGTCAAGGATCGAGGCTCCAGGAAGGGGCGGCAGACCGCCCGTGATGATGCGCAGAGGCTCGCCGGCGGTGTGCATGTCGATGGCCGTGATGAGGGTCTTGCCCTCTCTCAGAGGGCGGGTGGTCCAGTCGAGGTTCATCGGCAGACGCTGGCTCCCAGAAGTACGAGGATGCGTTGACGGCGACCGATGGATTTTATCCGGGTTGGCCGCATCGAACAGCGCTTGGCCGGTCTGACGCGGCTCGGAAACAAAGCAGCGAACTTGATCGGTGTCACCAGGTTCGCCGCGCAGTCCCCGGTGGCGAACCTCTCTCTGGGCTGCCTTCCGTCCCAATCCCTGCCCGCAAACTCTGCCGGGTCGCTGGCGGCGGGCGTCGTGCCCTCACCCGCGTTGCTTGAGCAGGGAGCGGGTCCGATCGGACAGCCGGGTGCGCTGCCGGCCGTCCCC
>Ga0070738_10000915_pt1 | contig 71244 bp, 56 predicted proteins | sample Coa_R2_2_FD_66446 | JGI IMG/M metagenome (GOLD analysis project Ga0070738, IMG submission 66446) | Surface soil microbial communities from Centralia Pennsylvania, which are recovering from an underground coalmine fire - Coalmine... | ecosystem: Environmental > Terrestrial > Soil > Unclassified ...
TCTTCCTGCGCCAAGAATAGCGAAACGCTCACGGCCAATGGTCTGCCCTACGAAAAGGAAAAAAGTAATTCGTTCACACGCTCAGAGCGTGGGAACGAGAACCGAATGCCAGAAACATTTCGCGACAACAAAAGAGGACACTATCCTCTCGTGGCTGCCGCGGGTTGGCGAGGTTTGGTCCGTGCGGTGCCATGCTCGTCGATAAACTTCCGCAGACATTGAGTGAATTTCGGACTGACAAAGGCGGTCATATGATCGGTGTCGTCGATCACGACGACTTTCAAGTTCGCCAGCTCGTCCTTGATGAGGTTGATGCTTTCCCTGAGCGGATCATCCGCGCCGATGAGGGCGAGCGTGGGCACCTTGTTGTTCTTGAGCTGTTCCTTGCTGACGGCCAGCGTCTTCCAGCTGCGGACGACGGCAGCCAGCACTTTGCTTCGGTCGCCGACCACTGTGCGGTTGATTGCCTGAACCGCGGCCTGAGGAGGTTTAGGGTGCCCCGGCGGTGTCAGCGCCTCCAGCAGCGGCCCAATTCCTTCGCCCTTCTCAAGCGAATCGGCCAGCTTCTCGACAAAAGGCGGCAGCTTGACGCCTTCGGGGAGCACTCCGGCGCCGCCTAAGGTGGCCGACAACAAACGGTCGGGATGCGTTGCCAGCAATTTGCCCGTAATGACTGCCCCCATCGAATAACCGACAACGTGGGCCTTCTTGATCTTCAAATGATCGAGCAAACGCACGGCATCTTCGACCATTTCCGTGCCATATTTCTTCGGATCGGCGGGTTTATCGCTCTTGCCGTGGCCGCGCACATCAAGGGCGATGACGCGATGGTCCTTGGCCAACGCCTTGATGATGCCCGGCACGCCCCACTGGAGCTGAGCATTGACCGCGAAGCCGTGAATCAGCAACACCGGCTCGCCCTTGCCCTCAACGACGTAGTGGATCTTGACTCCGTTCGAGTCGAAGGATCCTTTTTCGGCCCGGCCGATGTTTGATGTAAGGAACAGAGTGCAGAACACGGCCAGTGGCAAACGGCGAAGCATAGGAAACTCCTTTACCTATTTCTGGAAGCGTTTGACCCGCGTGGCCCCGGCTTCCAATTCAAAATGATAGCCGTCCGCGAACGCTTCGGCGAACTCTTCCTGATGCGAGACGAGCAGGATGCAGCGCATCTGGCTGCGGAGGTTTTGCAATTCCTGAATCATGACCTGTCGGCCCTGGCTGTCGAGGCAGCCGAAACCTTCGTCGATGATGACTGACTCGATGGGGCGATGTTGCCGGCTGGCGTATTGGCCGATGCCCAGGGCCAGGCTGACGGCGACGCGGAATTTCTGGCTGCCGCTGAGGAAGGCGACGTTGATCGGCTTCTCGCCGGTTACGCGGTTGAACGCTTCCAACTCCAGCGCCTTGCCCGAATTGCCCTCGCCTTCTGCTTCGCCGCGCAGCTTCAAGTAGAGTTGGCCGCCGGAGAGACGATCGAGTACGGCGTTGGCGTACTCGACAACTTGTTTTTCCGCTTGACGTACCAGATACAGTTGCAGGTGGTCCCTGCCCAATAGCTTGGCCAGCGTCTCGCATTGCGAATATTCGCCTTCGAGGCGGATATAGTCCTCACCGATTTGCTCGCGCTGTTTGCGGTAGCTTTCCAGCAGACCGAGATGCCGTCGTGCTTCATCCAATTCCTTGTCGCGCTGGGCTTCGGCGAACTTGGCTTGATCGAGTTCCTTCTTGATCGACACCGGATCGCGGCGTGCTTCCGCAGGAAAGGCGTCCTGTTGCGACTCCAGCGTTTCTTTATCCTCGCGGAGTGAGTCGAGCTTGATACGCGCCTCTTGCAGTTCCTTGCCGCGCTGCTCGACGCCGGATTCTTCAAGATCGATGCGTTCCTTGTCCCACTGGCTGTACTCGGCGGTGCCGGCCGTCTCGGCAGCAGCCTTCCACGAAGCCGGCAAGACCTTCTGATTAGCGGCGATCGTTTGCTTTGCGTGCTGCCGCTCCAACTCCTTGTCCTTCAAGTGCAAGTCGATGCGATTGACATGTGCCTGCCCTTGATCGCGTTCGCGGGTCAAGCGGTCGATGTCCGCGTCCGTGTCCTTGAGCTGACCGCGCTTGGCTTTTAACTCTCTGTCGAGCGCATCGAGTCGCAGGCTAAGGTCGTTGTACATCCGCCGCACCGACTCTCGATCGTTCGGCAGTTCCCCTTGCAGGCGTTTCAGCGTGGCAAGTTTTTCGCCTTCTTGCGTCTTGAGCTTGTTCCATTGTTTCAAAACGAGTTCCGCGTTCTGCAAGCGCTGGCGCGCGGTCGAGTGTCGGTTTGCCTCCGCGCGCAGTCCTTCGAGATCTTGCGGAGTAGGATAATCCGTTTTCAGCCAATCGGATGCCGGCGCCGGGCTAATACGCTGCTGATACTCTTCCGGCAGCTCGCCGTAGGCGCGGGTGCATTCGCTTTGCAATCGACTTACCTCGGCATGGGCCTGCTGCGATTGGCTATGCACTTCACGATATTCCTCGCGCGTCTCTTGATACGTCTTCTGAATCGCGCTCTCTTCCTCGCGCAGCCGCTTCTCTTCTCTCTGGGCAGCTTGCAAAGCGGTGGCGATTTCGCGGAGCCGCTCCTCGGCCGATTGTACGTCCTTGCCGCGGCGCCGCTTCTCGTCTTGAAGATGGCCGGGCGTCAATTCCTGTCCGCAATGCCGGCACCGTTTGGAACCGTCCAACTCCGTGATTTCGCGCAGGCTATCGCGCGCCTGCTTGTGAATCGTCCGTGCTTCGGTCTCCCGATCTTTCGCTTGCCGCGTCGCGCCGTCGGCCGCATGGACCAAGGGCGCCAGGCGCTCCAGCTCCGCCTTCAATTCCTTGCCGCGCGCCTCCACCTGAGTCAGCCGAAGTTTCGCGGTTTGTTCGCGTCCCAGCGCTTGGCGAAGTCCCTCGCGGTGCTCTTGAAAGCGACCAAGCGGGAGGAGGAGCTGATGCAGCGCGGCGAGCCGGTCGCATTCCAACTTCGCATGATTCACTTGTTCGGCCGCATCGCCAGGCAACAAGGCGAGTTCGCTCCGGATTCCTTCCAGTTCAACGGATTGACGCTCATACTCCTCGAGCTTCACCTTCTGTTCCGCGATGACGCGTAATTTCGGGGCCAGCTCGCTCTGCTGTTTTTCATGCCCTTCGATGTGTTTCTGCAAGGTCGTTCGCTTATCGCGCGCTTGCTGGAGGGCGCTGGCGCACTGCGCCAGTTGTTCCGCGGCTTTTTCTCTCTCCTGCACCAGCCCCTTGCTGGTAAGCTCCGCCTCTCGAATGGTGCCGCGCTGCTTGACGATCTCGCGCATTTTCGGCAGCACTTCGCGCAGTTCATGCAGTCGCACCATGTCGCGCTCGATGTCCGCCGCTTTTTCGAGCAACTGCCCGGCTCTCTGCCAGCGCTCGCGTGCGGCGGCCAGTTTGCTTTGCAGCTCCATCCAGGCGCGGGCTTGCCGCTCCATCTCACGCGAACGTTCAACCCCGATGCGGGCCTGTTCGCGAGCCTCTTCCGCTGTTCGGATAGCCTCTTCCGCGGCCGTCACTTCCTCTGCCTTGACCTCCGGCAACGCCGCCAGACGGTCGGATAAGGCTTCCAGCTTGCCTTTCAACTCTTTTCGCTTGGCATCCGCTTTCTCGTGTAGCCGTTCGTAGCGCTCCAAATCGACGATGCTGGCCAGCACCTTTCGGCGATCTTCCGGCTTAGAGCCAAGGAGATTTTCTGCTTTTCCCTGGAGCAGCAGCACAGAGGAAGTGAACGTCTCATAATTGAGACCGATATTGTCGCTTATCCATTTGTTGTAACCGTCGCGGCCGCCCGTATCTTCGATAGCGACCCACTTACCGCTGCCATTCGCGCCGGGATCATAGCGAAAGAGCTGCTGCGTGCCGCGCGCGCTGCCGCGGGTGTCGCGCTTGAGGGTGCGCTTGGCGCGATAGCCTTTGCCGTCGAGCAGGAAATCGAACTCGACGAGCAATCCGTCGCTGTCCTTGTTGATGAGTTCCTGATTGTGCTGCCCGCCGCCGCGATGATGGCCGAATAGAGCGAACGTCACGGCGTCGAAGATACTCGATTTGCCGCTGCCGTTGAGTCCGGACAACATCCACAGGGTGGAGTTGCCGTCGAAGCCGATTTCCTGCTCGTCTTTGTAACACAGGAAACCCTTCAATTTGACTCGTTGCGGGATCATGTCTATACCTCCGCCATGAGTGCTTCGGCCCGCGCCAAAATGGCGTCGCGCTGGGCTTCTTCCAGGTTGGTCAATTCCTGCCGCAGATAATCGCGCACGGTCTCTTCAAAACTTTTGGCCGGACCCGCTGATCCCCCGACAAGTGTGCCCGTTAGCGTGTTCCGTTCGATGATCTCGCGGGCATACCAGCGGGGAAAGATTTCGTTCAGTTCGCGTAGAATCTCTTCCCGATTATCCACCCCGGCGGTGTACGTGCAGATGACGCGCACCAGATCGTTTTGCGCATCGGGATAGCGTTCTTTCAACGCGGGGATCTCGTCCTGCGGCGAGCGGATTTCGATTTCGTAGATCGGCGTCGCTTCCAAAGGCAGCGGTGCCGGTTCATCTCGCAGCCCCTCGGGTCCCAAATCGAACAAAACAACTCCTTTTTGATCGTCTTTCTCGCCGAGGTCCATGCGTTCGATGCTGCCGGAGTAGCGGATGTGCTTCTGCCCGCCAAGGAACTGCGCTCGATGGATGTGTCCCAGGGCGATGTAGGCGAAGCCGGCCGGCAGATCGGCGTCGGAGAAAACCACGTCTTCCTGTTCGGTGATTCGGAAAAGCGTGGGCAATTCGGCGCCGCGAACGTGGATGTGGGCGGCGAGGACGGTTTGCAGGCGCGGATCGAAGCGCGGATCGGCTTGCAGTTTGTTCAATTTGCTCGTGTAGGCCGCCATCAGATGACGGTTCTTTTCGTCGAGGCTCTGGTAGCGCTGGGTCTCCTCGTCGGTGAGATAGCGCGTGGGCGTCGGATACGGCATGAGGATAAACTGGACCGGCTTGTCCGTCTGCCGATCGGCCAGCCTCAACAAGGTTGGACCGGCGGCGAGATAGAGCCGGCCTGGCGGCACGATGTTGCCGAACTTGCCGGCGCTGGGAGCGGCCAGGTTCATGGCGTGCTTCAGCGTTTGGCAGAAGTTCTCTTTATCGTGATTGCCGGTCAAGGTCAGGATGGTGCCGCCGCCATGAAGAAAGGACTCGAATGTCTCTTGCAAATGGCGGATCGATTCGCGAAGGGCGTCCGGTCCCGCCAATTCGCTGAACAGATCGCCGGCGACGAGCAAGACATCGACTTTTTCCAGACGGCAATAGTCGGCCACGCGCTCGACGGCTTTGCGTAGATCGCCGGTGCGATCGATGCGGCCGAGCCGGTCGGCCAAGTGCCAATCGGCGGTATGGAGAATGCGCATGAGGTTTTCCTATGGGGCGAACGGCCGGCGTAAGCCGGCCGGTGGCAGCGTGGACCAGCCGGCTTACGCCGGCCGTTCGCTGGGGACAACACAATCTTTTGCATTATCGCAAAAATGGTCAAGGATCATCAAACTCAGTAGCGTCGTGAACTGCCGGCAAATCCTCGACCGCTTCCGCCTCCCGCAGCGCCCAGGGGGGAAACGGGATCTTCACCAGCATCGGCTCGCGGAAACTGTCCTGCATCAGCAGCTTTTCCGTCGGCAACAACATCGAGGCCTTCCGCCGCGCCGATTCGCTGAGGGAGCGCCAGACCGCGTGACTTAACTCCAGCGAACCGCTTTTGCCCAGCGCGCGGATACCGGCGTTCTCGACGACGCGCTTGGATACCATTGACGCCTGCTGTTGCGCCCCAAGCAAGATGATCCCCTGCGAGCGCATCTCCGCTGCTACGTGTTCAATCAGCTTCGTGATGGGGTCGTGTGCATCGTGGGGCGCGAAGCGGTTCAATTCATCGAGTGTTACCAGGTAAATGAGGCCGCGTTGAGCCTTGGAGCCGGTCCGCTCCTCCTTGAGCTGGTTAAAAATCGTCGCTGCCACGAAGCGCTGAAGCGACGGCACGGCAGCGAGCGAGGACAGATCGATGACCTTGGGATCGCAGGTGTCTTTCTCGATCACGGTTAATGGGTTGCCTTGCTGGTCCTTGCGGCGCAGCACTCCCTGACCTTCGGACAGAATGAGAAAAAGCCGGCGATACAGCTTGCGCATGGTGCCGGTATGATGCTGCTTGCTGCTAAACGGCGAACTGCCATCCTCCGTCCAGCTACGGATCTCCTTGAGCAATTCATCGAATGTCTGGGGCCTGCCCGCGTGCCGAGCGAGCTGGCGGGTGCGGCAGCCGTCGCGCTCGGTGCGTTCCTCAGTCAACCAGCTATCGAGGTCGTGAACGAGGGCGGCGAAATTCGCGTCGTGGCGATCGTCTTCCGCGAACAGATAAAGCAGCAGCCCGCGTTCGATGATGTCCTTGAGGCTCCAGCTGTAGGGCTGGACATCCGGCTTGCGGCGGCCCGTGTCGATGGGCACATTCAAACCGGCCGCTTGCGGAGCATAAAACGACACTTTCTGAAAAGGACCGGGATCATTGATGCCTAGAGCCTTCCAATCGGCGGCGTGTTTGGCCGGATCGTAACGTTTGCTGAGATGATCAATGTAAAACAGGTCGAAATTTTTGACGTTGAGGATGATCGGCACAATTCGCAGACGGTTGCGATCGCCGGGGCGTTCCAGTTTTTGACGGCGGGCCTCGTGCAACAGCAAATAGTTGATATGCAGAAGAAAACTCGATTTCGTGCCGCGGCCGGCGACGCCGTTAACATTGAGATGGCCGCCGTTGGCGCCGAGCAAATAATCGAGATCGATGCGGCCGGGGCCGGCGAAATTGCTGCCGCCGTTTTTGACCAGGCCGATGGACAAGGGGTTCTCGATTTCATCGGCGCCATAGGCCATGTACGCTTCGCGCTCGCCACCGAGAAAGACATTGCTGCCTTCGGTTGGCGGGGTCATCACGGGCGGTTCTGTGCGGAGGATCGTCACCGCGGCGTAAGTGAAGCCGGGCGAGTCGAACGGCGGTTGATAGTCAATATCGCCGTCGAGCCGGTCGTACTCCTCGCCCAGGGTGCTTTGCCGGCTTTGGCGATAAACCTCGCGGATGAGTCCGTAAAAGGTCAGCTCTTTATCGCCGATCGTGCATTCCGTGCGGACGATCTGCGATTTTTCGACCAGCATGCCCGGCGCGACCCAGAAATAGAATTCCTCGCTCGTCGATTCGTGACGCGGCGGCGAGGCCACCTTGCCGATAGCGCCGGTCGTCGCCGATTCTGGAGCAAAGGTTTGCGGTAGTTTCAGCACGTCATTCATCGTTGAAGCCTCCGGAGGTTCTGCTTCATAAGCCGGTCAGATGATAAAACCGCTGGGCCAAGGTTGCCGGCGGCGTGAGTAGCGATTTCAGGCTTTCTTCCGCGCGGACAATCGGTTCCATCGACACCGGAGCACGAGCATAGCTGCTCTGCCGGCAGCGCAGGTGCAACAGGGCATTCGATAGACGATCGAGATAATCGAAGTCGCTGCCCTGATGCTCGAAGTGAGCGCTGCTAATCTCGATGCGAATGATGCCCCAATTCGGCATGGCGCCGTGCGCGCCTTGGAGCTTGAGAAACCATGACACAATCGGCGAACTTTGAGTGGCCAGACGAAACGCAGGGGTCCGCTGCCCTGGTTCGAGATTGTAGAACACCTGCCAACACTTTGGATTCGGTCCCAGATAATCCTTGCGATGCTGTTTGACGACTCCGATCGCCTGAGCGTGTTCATACCGCCCGAGCGGGCCATCCACCAGGCTGAGCGTATCGGGAGCTTGGCTCAACGCCAACTCTTCGAGAACGCGCATTTCCACCTGCGCTTGGGTATAAGTGCGCTGCTCCATGCTTGCGTAATCGTAGGTTAATTGGCGCACGTCGTCGATTATCGGCGGCAGCGCGGGCAACAGCCGCATATCGATCCCTGCCAGGGAGGCAGCGAATTCCTCCACTTCATGCCAGGGGAACGGATCGACAATCAAACAAACGATGCGTTCGACATGAGCAAATTGCCGGCGCAAGGACCGGCCGTCCACGTGCATACACACGCCGCCGATCTCAGCCAAGCGTACAGGAATGGGATGTCCCAAGGAATCCCGTAACCAAGCGGCTGTCTGACCGTAATGACACCCATCAATGAATCTCTGCGGCATGGTCGCCGGATCGATGACATCCGCGGCGATGGTACGCGGTTGCCAGGCATCGGGAGGCAACTCGAAATCGAGCGCAACTTTCTGCTCCTCTTCTTCATCCTCTTCAGGAGGCGATTCGAGCAGCGGCTGTTCGACGTATTGCCGCAAGCGCCGGCCGCCATAGTGGAGGAGAAAATCCAGGCTCATTGCTACTGTCTCGTCATGACTTCGACCCGTCGCTTGCGCTCCGGGCTTGTTAGTTCGTGAGATTCAAATTCCGCAAGCGCCAGCGCATCGCGTCACGGCTGACAAGCAAGTCGCCGGCCAAGTGATGTTCCAGAAATCGCGCCGGCGTGCGGAAACGAGCCGCGTACAAATGCGTCGCCGTGCGGCATACCGTCTCCGGCATCAGCAGCTCCGCCGCGAACTGATTGGCCTGCCGTTCCATCTCCGGCAGTGACATTTCCTTGTCTTCCTCACGCACCGTGTCGCCGTTGTCGTGCAGCACCAAGGAGGTTTCGACATCCCGCGCCGCCTGCAAACGCGGCAGGAAATGGAGCAGATAATGACCCAATTCGTGGGCCGCCGTGAAGCGGCGGCGCGGCAACGGGTCGCCTGCATTGACCAGAATGTAGCCGCCGTGGGCGTTGGCGAAGAGAAACCCGGCCAAGGGCGCCGCATCTTCGAGAAGCTCCGGGCGATGCACGCCCCAGCGCGCGAGATAGGCACCGGCCGCGGCGCGAGATAGTGCCGGAACCTCATCGTGCGTCAGATTGTACGCTTGGATGAGCGTATCCAAAGGCACCGGTGTGACGGTGCGGCGGGCAGGCGGCGGCCACGGCAAACCCGCGGCGTCGAAGAGCCGCTGGATCGCTCCGCCGATCACCACGCGATCATCGGCCTGGCTCATGACCGCCCTCCTTTCGCAGAGCGCCCGGCGCGGCGCGCCGCGGCCAATTCGCCGGCTTGCTGGCAGCGTCCCATAGCCAGCAGCACCGCCGCTTGCCGAAAGGCACGCCAGTAGTGGGCGCTGGCATTTACACCCAGTGAAGTCCGCCATTTCTCGAAATGCGGCAAACCCAACTCTTCGGGGAGGAGAGTCGTATCCGCGAGCAATCGGGCGTTGGCCGTGCGATCCTCCTCGTGGAAGCGCGCGGCCAGGGCGCTATCCGTTTGCAAGCGGGCGGCCACGTCGCGGACGGTCAGAGGCGGCGGGGCGTGTTCCTCATGGAAAGCGCTGGGCAAATGCTCGCGGAGCAGGCCGCGCACGCGCTCGGCATCGATTTCCCAGGACGGCGAAGGACCTTCGAGGTCAGCCAGGCCGTCGGTCAGGTCGCCCAGCACTTGCTCCAGTTGCGGATCCTCAGTTGCTTGCTCCCACAGTTCGGCTAAGGCGGCGGCATCGCCAGCATCGAGAGCATCAAGATAATGCAGCGCCGTCTCGGCCCAGGCGGCGGAATGTTCCGGTTTTGTCATGGCTGTTCCTCATCTCCGCTGGGGCCGAACGCTGCCCTCAATGCCTGCAGCGCTCGCGCCAGCCGAACCCGCGCGGCCCCCGCCGTGGGCGCATTCAATTCACGCGCCAGCTCTTCTCCGTCCAGCCCGTCGGTATAACGCAGTTGGATGATCCGGCGCTGCGATTCGTCCAGTCGCGCCAATGCCTGGCGGATGTCGAGACGAATGGTCGCCGTTTGCGAATCATCGGCGCTACACAATTCTTCCAAGGCTCCGCGCCATACCGCATCGCCCAAATCGCTTTGCACGACGGTGCGGCGGCCGGTACGCCGTTGCTCCTGCAAGACCCGCAAGGCGATGCCCATGATCCAGGCTGTTGCCGACCGTGCCGGATCGAACGCGGCCGCATTTTGCAGGGCGCGCCTCACTGCCTCGTTAAGGACCTCCACGACGCGGTCCTGGACCTCCTCGCGGCGAAGCCGGCCGCACACCCGATAGACCAACACGGTGAGCCGGCGAACCAACACATCCCAATTACGCTCGATGGCCTGACGCAGAAAGTCCGCCGGATCAGGGCCGGGCGTTTCCGGTTCCGAAGGAGATGCACGTCCACACATCCGGGTTGCTCCGCATCGCGTGCCGGGGGCGGCTGGCTTCATCTTCTTATTGTCGCCAGGGGTTGGTTGCGTTACAGCATTTTCGCACATTTCTTCGTGCGGTGGAAATGCGAATGCAGCGAGATTGCGGGATGTGAGGATTGCGAGGGGAAATCGACGCCAGCCCGCAGCGCCAGCAAGGGGTGATTCACCCTTGCTGGCGCTGCGGGCTGGCATTTTGTCTACAGTCCCTAGTTACTGAACTCCGGACGCCGAGCCGCGAGCTGCGCCTGCAAACGAGCGACGATGCTTGAGTGCATCTGGCTAACGCGCGATTCGCTCAGGTCCAGCGTGGCGCCGATCTCTTTCATCGTCATGTCTTCATAATAATACAGGATGATGATAAGACGCTCGTTGCGGTTGAGGCCACGAGTCACCAGTCGCATGAGATCGCGGTTTTGCAGACGGTGCGTGGGATCTTCGGCCTTCTTGTCTTCAAGAATGTCGATCTCGCGCACGTCCTTGTAGCTGTCGGTTTCGTACCATTTCTTGTTGAGGCTGACCTGGCTGACGGCGGTGGCGTCGCCGACCATCTTGTTGTATTCTTCAAGGCTGACGCCGAGACGTTCGGCCATTTCGTCCGGGCGCGGCGGACGCCCGAGGGACGCTTCCAGCGTTTTGCGGGTCTCCTCCATCTTGCTCGCTTTGCTGCGGACCAGACGCGGCACCCAATCCATCGTCCGCAATTCATCGAGCATGGCCCCGCGGATACGCGGCACGCAATAGGTCTCGAACTTGACGCCGCGGTTGAGATCGAAGGCGTCAATGGCATCCATCAGGCCAAAGACGCCGGCGCTGATCAGGTCGTCGAGATCGACGCCATCGGGCAATCGCGCCCAAATGCGCTCGGCATTGTACTTGACCAAAGGCAAGTAGTGCTCGACCAGTTGATTCCGCAATTCAATGCTCGGCTGAGCACGATAATCGCGCCAGACCTGCTGAATATCCACGTCCACATGCGTCGCCATGGACTCCTCCCTGCTGTAAGGCAAGTGGTTTTTTCGGTCCCACCTGGTTCTCCCAGGGCGCGCGGAGCGGACGTATCCGCCAGCGACGTGCGTGCCTTGACTGGAGAGACCCAGGATCGGCTTTCGGTTTTGGGTTTTCGGTTTTCAGAGAAATTCTGAAAACCGAAAACCCAAAACCGAAAACCGAAAGGATTGGTTGGGATGCTTGTCCGCAGACCCTTGACTCGCCGGGACTCCCCCGTCGCCGGCGACATGCGCCTGTGGCGGTCGTGTCTTCCTCGCGGCCCTCACCCATCCCGTTTCCGCCCTCGCGGGCACCGAACCCCCTCTTACCAAACCCCCGTCCGTGACGGCCCTAAAATCGGGCCGTTTGCTTTCCTTGTATCGACGGCTCGAATCCATCCCCTGCAGAAAAACTGCTTGATTCCAGCCTTCGCCCCTTCGATCCGTGCCGTTTAAGTCAGTTCTGAGTGGTGAGTTCTAAGTTCTGAGTAAGCGTCGTGACTTGACTCAGAAGTTCGAACTTCGAACCGGCACGTCTAGATTCTGACCCCTGAGCAAGCGTTGCAACTTGCCTCAAAACTCAGGATCCAGAACTCGGAACTGTTCGTAAGTGCGAGGTAGGGCTGATACGAAAGCAGCCGCGAACTGTCAAGGTCATCTTCATCGCTACAATTTCTCATCCGATCGCCGCGCCGCGCAAAATCCTCTCCATCTTCTCGCGCTCTCCGCGCGGAGCGCGGCTAAACTACCGTTGCAACTTGGATGAGCCGGATCACGGCTCGAAGCACCGGGGTGGGATGATCCAATGCAACGGTTTTCGGTTTTCAGTTTTCGGTTTTCGGTCCATTCGAGTCTGGGATGGGAGACCATCGTTAGAAGAAGATTGTCTCGACCGAATATCGAATGTCGAAAAGGGGTCATTTGTTGTCTTCTTCTTTTCGGTGTTCTTTGTTGCTCAGTGGTTTTCGGCGAAAACAGTTTGAAGACAGCCTTCCCCTCAGGAGCTACCGAAAACCGAAAACCGAAAACCGAAAACCAATCTCGTGAGGATTTGCTCGACCGCCTCGGGGTGCCGGCCTGGCATACGCGAGGATGGAAAGGGCAGGGTTTGAAGGTGGCCGTCCTCGATTCGGGCTTCCACGGCTATCAGGCTCACCTGGGCAAGGCCCTGCCGCGAACTGTCAAGACATGCTCCTTCCGATTCGACGGCAATCTCGAAGCCAAGGACAGCCAGCACGGCATTCTCTGCGCCGAAGTGATTCACACCCTGGCACCAGAGGCGGAGTTGCTGCTGGCGAACTGGGAACCGGAGCATCCCGCTCAATTTCTGGCCGCGGTTCGCTGGGCGCGGCAAGAGGGGGCGCGCATCCTTTCCTGCTCCATAATCATGCCGACCTGGAGTGATTGTGAGGGGCACGGCCGGATTCACGAGGAGTTGGCGCGGCTTCTCGGTTCCGGTGAGCAAGCCGAGGAGGCTCTCTTCTTCGCCAGCGCCGGCAACACCGCGCAGCGTCACTGGAGCGGTCCTTTCGAGGACGGCGGCGACGGCTTCCATGTGTGGAGGGACGACGAGGGCGCGATCCAGCGGGCAAATCTTATCCACCCTTGGGGCGCGGAGCGAGTATCGGTGGAGCTATGTTGTCCGAGCGCATCTGCCTACGAAATGACGGTGGCCGATGCCGCGACCGAAAGGCTGGTCGGTCGATCTCCAACGACGGATGGGGGCGGCGCCGCCAGCGCCGTCGTCGCCTTCCTGCCGGAGCCTGGTCACGAGTATCAGGTGCGGGTTCGACGCGTAGCATCCCCAGAGGTCAGAGGTCAGAAGTCGGAAGGCAAAGATCAACTCCAGACTGACGCCACGTCGGTGACTTCTGACCTCCGATCTCTAACCTCTGGAGGCACGAGTGCGTTTCACCTTGTCGTGCTGGGGGGCGGCTTGCGTCACGCTTCTTCCGTGGGAAGCATTCCATTTCCGGGAGATGGCCCCGAGGTTGTCGCGGTCGGGGCCGTCGATTCAGCGGGCCGACGCTTGGCGTACAGCTCGTGCGGCTCGAAGCAGGGCGCGGTAAAGCCCGACTTGGTGGCGATGGTGCCTTTTCCGAGCCGTTGGCGTTCGCGGCCCTTTACGGGAACTTCAGCCGCCGCTCCACAGGGCGGCGCTCTGGCCGCGCTACTCTGGTCGCGCCACGCTGATTGGAACGCCCGGCAAATCCGCGCGGCGCTCGACGATGCCGCCTGTCCAACTCCCGCGAACAGTCCCGCATGGGAAACCGGACACGGTTTGCTGCATTTGCCGCCGCCAGGTTAGAGCGCGTTTCACGTCGGCGTAGCGTTTTCCTGTAGGACGGCCTTCCCAGGCCGTCCGTATGTCACCTACCTACCAGCGGAAGCTGTACATCAAGTACAATTCGTCCGGCGAGCGGCCGTTTCCCGTACGTTGAATAAACTCGCCGGCGTACAGATGGGAATACTGCACGAACACATTTTGATGCAAGTCGATGGTGAAATTGTTGATGATGGTAAGGATCTCGCCGACGTTGACGCCGGCCTTGCCGGTGGGATCGATGCGGGTGGCGACGCCGGCAGAGTTATACAGGGCGTCGAATGGACTATCGAGCCGCAAGACGTGAAACTGTGACCAGACCGTCCACCATTTGACCGGGAAGAACGCCAACTCGGCATGGAAGTCGTTGATGTTCTGCCGGCCGACCAGATCCATCATGCCGAAATAATAGTGCCCGAACGGGAAAAGCTGATTGAAGGTTTGATGCACGCCGCTGGAGCCAGGAGGTCCAGGCTGGCCGGATGCGTGGTCGTAGTACACCCAGATCGAGGGGTTCATGAACACTTTGCTGAAGTAATACCCGCCGCCCATCGTGTAGGCGTTGGCCATGATGCCCTGGGTGGAATAGCGGCCGAACTGGAGCATGGCTTCGGTGTCCCACAGCCAATCGTTCTTTTGGCCGTACCAGCGGCTGCCGACTGTGCTGGTGTTCTGCGTTCCATGGACGCCAGCCGTGCCGCTGTAAATGGGGTTCGAGTCCTGGAAATCAAGATAGTAGAGATCGACTATTTGTGATTTGGCCGGCCGGTAGGTGCCCCACAACCCGCTGAAAATCTGCTGCCAGGCAACCGAGGCGAAACTGTTGGCGCTGGGGATGACCGGCTGCGTGACAAAACCGTCGAGGCTGAATTTCTCGTTTTGCCAAAACATCTTGGCGCCCTGGAAGGTGCGGCGCGTATTGACCCAATCCAGGGGCGAGATCAAACGCTCCGAGCCGTACAAAAGCTCCTGCCGCCCGCCGCGCAGCCACAGCGGTTGGTTGTAGATGTTCCCCAGGTTCAGGTCGGCGAAGAGGTTGAGGAAGTTGGGATTGTATTGGTCAGTCACCAAGGGCGGAAGATCCGCGTCGAAAGTCTGGGCGTTGATGAATTCGGCGAAGATGCGGAATTTATCTCGGAACCAGAAATCGCCGTAGATGCGTGTACGGCCCTGGTAGTAGGTATTGTCCGTTCCGCTGAGCCGGCTGTCCGTTTCATTGCTGTAGCGTCCAATCCATTCGCCGCCCGTTGTGAACATGAAGTTATCGCCGATGCGGATGCGTTTGAGGAAATCGAAAAAATCGCGTTCTCGGTCGTTTTCGGGACGGTCCAAGTAGCGCCAATCGGCGTTGAAGAAGGAAAACGGCATGATGCGAAAGCGCGGATAAGGGTACTTGGGCGGCGCTTCGCGGCGGTCGCCGCGAAGCAATTCCCAAAGGGTGTAATAACCCGCGCCATTGGGTGGGATAATGGTGTTGCCCAGAGGCGGGAAGGGCTGAACATTGGGCACGCGAGTCCACCAGGGGGCGTTGGGGTCGAATCCTTCACCGGGCGGCGCCTGCTGCCCGCCGGAGGCGCCTAGAAGGCCGCGGGCCTCTACGTCCGGCGCGGCTCCCGAAGTCCCGGCTCCGAAGGGTGCGCCTTGGGGCATTTCGGACGGTCCAGAGGGGCCTTGGAGACCGGCCGCCTCCGCGTCTGGGGGCTGTTGTGCCGATTCGGCGTTGACGACGGACGCCGCGGCTTGCGGCGTGTTGGACTGCGAGACGGACATGCCCGAATCAGCGCCGGTGTTTGAAGCTTGGAGCGAGGAGGATTGCGTCACTGGGGGAGGGAGTTTTGCCACAGGGGCGGACGAACCGGAGGTCTGCGCCCAACAGGAGGGGCAAACACCCATCAAGATTAGGAAACTCATTAAGGACAGTGGACAAGTCACGAACCTTCGCCGTACAAGCCGCATTTACAGCTCTCCGTTGAACCGTACCCGTCGGCGGAGAGACGGATCCGAATAGCTCAAAAAAGGATCCCGGCCGCGAGACAGATTAGTTTTCGGTAAGCAGAAGCAGCGAAAATAGAAAAAAGCAACGAACCGTTAAAACCGCTACGATCGTGAAAATCGTGCAAAATGAGCGCGAGGGACAAGGAGAGAAGAAAAATCGAGGTTCTTTCGCCCAGTCGAATCAATGCCGAGATCGGGCAGAATCAGGGCGAGAATGTGTAAATTTGTGCAGAAGAAAAATTCAGGCCCCGAGGAAATAATCTTCGTATCTCATCGTCCTCTCATAGGGTTGCGGTTATAATTACGGAAAGTTAAGAAAGCGGTTCGACTCGACCGCGCTGGTTTGATCCCACCTTCCTTCTCGTTTGGATTCGTGTTATCCTGCCGGATCATGCCAGCATGACGAAAATTGGCTCGTTTTTTCAGGTGACGCCATGAATGCTCAACGATCTCCTTCCCGCCGTGCCGCCTTCACGCTGATCGAATTGTTGGTGGTGATCGCCATCATCGCCATCTTGATTGGGTTGCTGATGCCGGCCGTACAGAGCATCCGCATCCGTGCCGCGAAGATTCAGTGCGCCAGCAACTTGCACAACATCGGTCTCGCCATCCACATGTACAACGACGCCTTCAACATCTTCCCCGATGCCTCCGACACCACAACCGTCCCGACGATCCCACCAAGCAAGGGACCACTGTATCTTGTCATCGGGCCTTTTATCGAAAACATCCAAAATACGTCCAACAGCAACTGCTTACAATCGGCGCAGAAGGTCTTCTTCTGCCCCAGCGACCTGTTCCGCTTTCTCCCCCTGGTGTCGTTGACCCCGCTGCCGCCCGACCCCAATTGGCTGGCGACGGGTCAGACGTATGACTCCCCCCTGGTCGAGCAATGGTACGGATCACCCTGCTTCACGCAGGGATTCAGCTACGAATATGCCCGTAATGCTCGTACCACTGCCGGGCGAGGTGGTCCCAGCCGCGTTAACAGCGGTGCGCAGACCGGACTCTATCAGCTGAATCTCGCCAAACTCGAAGCGGGCGGCATGAGGGGTTCCAGCAATATCTTGATGGCTTACGATTTTGATCCGGTTCACGGCATCCCGGGCAGTGGCTTCGCGAGGAATTACCTCTACGCCGACGGCCATCTGGAATAATAGCGTTCTTATCCTCCCTCGGCCCTAGCAGGAGTGTGTCATGGATCTCTCATCCAAACGATCCGGCGACGAAGACAGGATCATGCAACGGCAGTTGTACCGTGCGGGGCAAAGCGAGCCGGCGGCGACGAAATCACCGGCATCGCAGCCTTCGCGGCCTCTATCCAAATCGCCGGCTCCAGCCGCGGGTGTTGCCGCGCGGAGCGGGGCAACCAAAGGAAAGACGGCGGGCAGCGGCGAATTGTCCAAGGGCAAACGCATTCTGCTCATGATCGCTCTGCTGGGGGTCGGCTACTATCTGGCCTACGGCACTCCGACCCAGCGGAGACGGACCCTTATTGGCCTCGGTGTGGCGCTGTGGCTGTTTATGCTAGGTGGCATCTCGTACTGCCTCAACATTCCCACCTTCGAGGATGCCAAACGCCAATTGGCAGCCATCCGGGAGGATTCGAACCTGACGCGCGAAGAGAAATTTGAGAAAACGCGCGAGGTGTTCCGGAACATGACTGACGGCCAGAAGCAGGGGATGGCCAAGGAAGGGGCCCACAGGATGAATTCGTCGATGTACAAGTTCCTCTCGATGTCTCCGCAAGAACAAGTGGCAGAATTGAAGAGGCGAGACGCGGAGTTTAAAGAACGCCGTAAGCAATGGGGCGGCGGTCCAGGCGGCGGAGGTCGAGGGGCCGGCGGTCCTGGCGGTGGAGGTCAAGGTGGCGGCGGAGGTCAAGGCGGCGCCGCAGCGGCTGGCGGCAACCGCGCTGGCGGAGCCGGTGGCGGCGGTGGTGGTGGTGGCGGCGGTGGCGGACCGGGAGGAGGCGGATTTGGACGAGGTGGATTCGGTGGCGGCTTCGGCGGCTTCGGCGGGGGCAACGCCGGACCCGGTGGACGCGGACGGATGGACTCGATGAGTCCCGAAGCGCGGGCTGGTTTCCAGTTCCAACGAGGTCTCTCGCGATCGCTCGGTCTTGGACCCGGCGGCGGCGGTGGACCTCCGCGAGGACGTTAATCCGATAGCCCAACCCGAAGCGAGCGGAAATCCGAAAGAAGCTCTTGGTGACATTCTCCTCTCGGCCTACATTGCCACAAGGAGAACGATCGCCCGGCTTCCTTCGGATTTCTTCTTTTCAGGAGCGCATCATGTTGACCGCCGAGGCATGTAAATTGCGCCGCCAACGCTTGTGGAGCAGGCTCGATCCGCCTCCCGACAGCGATCATCTGCGTCTGGGCGATCCCATTCACCTGACTTACCTGGCCAATTTCCACGTCGATCCGTTCAGCCTCGGTGCGGGATTTGGCGGCTATCTGCTCTTGCGAAAGGATGGTCAAGCCAAGCTGCTGCACGATGACCGCCTGCCGCAGTCGGTGAAGGAAGCGCATGTCGAGGAGCGTTCGGTCGTTCCCTGGTACACGGGACAGGCGCCGGCGCGCGGGCCGCGCCAGCTGGCCCTCTTGCAAACGGTCAATCCCTCGTTCGACGGCTTGCGCATCCACGATCGACCCGGCGATCCCTATGCGGCCACCGTCATCCGCACCATCGCGGAAATGCGCCGGCAGAAGGATCCCGATGAAGTGGCCCAGCTGCGCCGGTGCATGCGTGCCGGCGAGGCTGGACATGCCTGGGCGCGGGCCAACGTTCGTCCGGGCATGACCGAGCTTGACGTGTATTGCGGCGTGAATACGGCTTGCATTCAGGCGGCTGGACAGGCGGTGATCGTCTACGGCGATTTCGCCGTCTCCCCCGGACCCGAGCGCCGGGGCGGCCCGCCGACAAGCCGCGTCCTGGAAGCGGGCGATATGCTGATTCTCGATTACTCGGTGGTCATCGCCGGCTATCGCAGCGATTTCACCAACACGCTCGTGGTTGGCCGCGATCCGACACCGGATCAGCAACGTCTGTACGATCTCTGCGTCCAGGCAATGGCGGCGGGTGAGAAAGAGCTGGCTGCCGAGCGCTCCTGCCGAACGGTGTACGAGGCAGTGCGTGACGTTTTCGACCGCGCCGGCATGGCGCAGTATTTTCCCCATCACGCCGGCCACGGTCTCGGCTTGACGCACCCAGAGGCGCCCTACCTCGTTCGCGAGGCCGACGAGACGCTTTTGGCCGGCGATGTCGTGACGTTGGAGCCGGGGTTGTACGTGCCCGGCATCGGCGGCATTCGCATCGAACACAACTATCTCATCACCCCACGCGGCTACGAACGTCTAAGCAATCACACGATCGCGCTTCGCTGAAGGTGACGGGGTGGCGGAGTGACGGGGTGACAAGGTGACGGGGTGACAAGGTGAATGAGTGGATCTTTCCGGCTAGGATTTCTCGTCATTGAGATCCAGACCAGGGGGAATGATCCATCACCTTGTCACCCCGTCACCTTGTCACCTTGTCACCTTGTCACCCCGTCACCTTGTCACCCCGTCATCCTCATGGAGGGGTCAAGTCCGGGCCGCTGTCGCTGCCGCCGCGAGCCGGCGGATTCGTCTGCGGAGCGGGGACGGACTGGGGGGCAGAAGGAGCAAGCGGCGGCTCCTTCACCGTAGGCGGTTGTTGCGGAATTATGGGGAAAGGCGCCGGCGCGGTGGGGCGATAGCCCGATGTCGAGTGCGAGCCGTCGGGCTGTCGCGGCACGAAGCGCTCGTTGTTCGGCGACAGGGTCGTCGTGCTGATGATCGGCGGCGCTTTTTCGTCGGCCAAAGGAGGCTCCTTGGTCTGCGGCACCAACTCGTCCTTGCGGACGCTGCGATAGCCGCTCCAATGGTATTGCAGCAGCGAGCTGCGGGCTTGCAGGCGGACGCGCATGGAGGAGTCATTCGCCAAGGCTTGCTCCAGGGCCATGCCCGCTTGCTGCGAGATGGGACGCATCTTGCCGAGGCTCTGGGCCGCTTCCGTGCGGACGCCCGGCTTGGTGTCGGTGAGCAGCACATCAACCAGCACAGGCACAATCATGGGAAACTGGCCGGGATCGTACTGCCGTAGCTCCTGGGCGGCGGCGGCGCGTTTGCTTTCGTCGCCATCGTTTTTTACCAGGGCGAGCAATTCGGGAACGCGCTCGGCGGGCGTGGGTTTCTTGTTCTTCTTGCCGAAGAAGATCCCGGCATAGGAAGGGCCGGCCACGGCCGGAAGCAACACCAGCGGGACCAACCACAGGGCGCGAAGACGAGGATGAATCATCAGAGCTCCCTTCTAAAAGGATGAAGAAGGAAGGAAGAGAGAGGAACCATTGGTTTCCTCCGTCGCCCATCGTCCTTCGTCCTTTGTGTGCATCGACCGGGAGAGTGAGGCGGAATGCGTGAAAGCCGGGAAATAGGGGGGCGTAGCGGGCCGGTCTTGCCGTAAGATTGGTATAATTTAACGCATCCGAGCCGGGCACGGAGCGCAGCGGAGGAAGCGGAGGGATCTGCCGCTTCCTCCGCTGCGCTCCGTGCCCGGCTCGGATTTTCATTCGTGGATCGTTCCGATAATGTGATGGAACGGATGAACATATCGACGGCGCTGCTTCTGTTGACCGGAACATTTCCCCTGGTAAAGGCGCTGCGCGCCAATTGGACCACCACCTTGCGGCAGCCATTGCTTTGGGCGCTTCTGGCCTGGGTGGCTTGGATCGGCGTCGCCTGGAGTCGGGTATTTCGGCCCGAGATGGAGGAGACGCTGGAGGCCTATGGAGCGCTGTGCCTGACCGGGTGCGCCGGAATCGCGGTGTTGGGAGCGCGGCGGCCAGGCGCGGCGGCGTGGAACTTCGTCGTCGTCGGCCTGCTTGCCGTTTTACTTCTGCCCATCCTGAATGGATTGGGCGAGCTGCGCCTGGAAACCGCGCAGGAATTGTTCCTGGCCGTCATGCTGGTCGTCCCGGTGCTGAATTACCTACCGACACGCCTGGCGCCGAGCATCCTCCTCGCGGCGGCCGGTTGCGCCTGGGAAATGATTCGGTTGATGGGATGGGCGATGAGCATGCCCACCGTGGGGCTGTTGTTTCTGGCCGCCGCTCCCTGGACGGCGTGGGCGACTTTGGCAAATCGCGGTCAAATCGGAACCGAATTCGATCGCCTTTGGCTGGCCTATCGCGATCGTTTTGGCTTTTTTTGGGGACAGCGCATGCGCGAGCAGTTTAATCGGGCGGCGTATCATGCCGGCTTGCCGGTCGAGCTTCACTGGCGCGGACTGCATCCGATCCCCGATTGTCCCGCGCCTGATTCGGCTGCATTACTGACCCTGCTCCGCGCTGTGCTCAAACGGTTCGGCCCGGAGGAAGATGACACTTCTCCAGAGCGTCGCGAACCCATCATATGACCCGGCGCCGGCGTCCCGGTTCTCCCTCGGCGATGAGTTGCCGTCGCTCCGCCGCCGTCGTCTCGAACAGCGTGAAGAACAATTCCGCATGAATCTCCGTCCATTCGCGCTGCCTTCGCCCCATCATCACCTGGGCGGTGTTGAACATCTCGCGCAGGTCGGTCTGCTCGTGCAGCTTGCCGTGTCCATAGCGGCAAAACGACGGCAAGAAACGCGGCAGCAATCCTCCGCCGCCGAGCAGCTGGCCAAATACGCCGATCAACGAGCCGGTGTTGAATAACGTATTCAGGCTGGTTTTCGTGTGATCGCCGATGAACGAACCGATCTTGAGCAGGCCCGTATCGACGGATCTTCCTTCGATGGTCATGCGGATGGTTCGGTAATCGGTGCGCAGATCGCTGGTTTGTGTGCCGGCAGCAAGGTTGACCCACTCGCCGACATACGAATGGCCGAGGAACCCTTCGTGCGCTTTGTTGCTGTAGCCCAGGACAATGCTGGACTCGACCTCGCCGCCGATGCGGCATTGCGGCCCGAAGCTGCCGCCGTGGATGTGCGCGCCCATCACGCGCGTTTCGGTACCGATGTAGCATGGACCTTCAATGCGGCTAAACGACTGCACGACGGCTCCATCGTCGATCAGCACGGGGCCTTTGCGCGTGTCGATATGGACCATCGGCTCGATTTCCGCGCTGTGGGCCGCCAAGCAGCGCTCGGCAGGCCCGGTGAGCGCCGCGCCGCGCGGCTCGGACACGTCGCCTCGCGGCCAAAGGCGATAATCGTCTTCAAGCGCCGCTCCGTTTAGCTCGACCAATTCCCAGGGATAATCGATCAGGCGTCCCACGACCGGACGATTCGGCAGCGTGTCGCGCCACTCCGCCAGACGCCAAGAGAGGTTCGACAGGGAGAGACCGCGCAGCTCCGCGGCCGGAACAACCGCGTAGACCACCTGCTCGTCAGCGCAGCCGACCGCTGGTTCCTTAGGGAAAACGAAACGGTCGGCCGGGGCGAGCCAGCGGGCATTGACCAAGAGGACCAGGTTTGTCTGGGCGTGAGCCTCCTGGCTCGCGAATTCCCGCATCTGCATATGCGGATGGTTTGCTCGGCACAGGTCGGTCAGCTCGGATCGCACCAGCGCGAACGAGACGCGTTCGGGCAAGCAACGCTCCATCCGCTGCAAGAGCGTGACGGCGCCACAGCGGAGATCGAAGGCGGGCCGGGTCAGCGTCAAGGGATACAAGTTTTTCACGCCGGCATCTTCAAACACGCAGATACGCATGAGTGCTTCTCCTCTGTTGGCGAGCGGGGTCGCGTAAGCGCCCCGAGTACGGGTGTCTCGGGGCGCTTACGCGACCCCGCTCGCCGCAAGTTCATTCGACCGTGAGTACGGGTGTCTCGGGGCGCTTACGCGACCCCGCTCGCCGCAAGTTCATTCGACCGTGACGCTTTTGGCCAAGTTCCGAGGTTTATCCACGTCGCAGCCACGCAAGAGAGCGATGTGATACGCCAGCAACTGCAACGGCACTACCGACACGAGGGGCTGGAGATATTCGGGAGCATCGGGGACGTAGATCACATCGTCGGCTCGGTCGGCCGTCGCCTCATCGCCCTCGGTGGCCACGGCGATGACGGGACCGCCCCGCGCCTTGATCTCTTCGAGATTGCTCAGCACCTTGTCGTAGACACCGCCGCGCGGGATGACAAAAATCGTCGGCGTGTCTTCATCAACCAGGGCGATCGGCCCGTGCTTCATTTCGGCGGCGGGATAGCCCTCGGCATGGATGTAGCTAATTTCCTTGAGTTTCAATGCCCCCTCCAGCGCCACCGGGAAGAGATACTGCCGGCCCAGGTAGAGCATGTTTCGCACATGAGCATATTTTACCGCAATCCTCATGACCTGCTCGTGGCATTCGAGCGTGCGGCGGATGGTTTCCGGCATGCTCTGCAACTCCTTAACCATGCGGAGTCCTTGCAGACTGGAGAGATGACGCGTGCGGCCGAAGTAGAGCGCGAGCATGGCCAGGACGGCGACTTGGTTGGTGAACGCCTTGGTGCTGGCGACGCCGATTTCGGGTCCGGCATGCAGATAGACGCCGCCGTCGGCCTCGCGGGCAATGCTGCTGCCGACGACATTGCAGAGGGCTAATGTCGGATGTCCCTTGCGCTTCGATTCGCGCAGGGCGGCCAGGGTATCCGCCGTTTCTCCTGATTGCGTGATGGCGATGACAATCGTGTTGCGATCGATGGGCGGATTGCGATAGCGAAACTCGCTGGCGTACTCGACTTCCACGGGCATCCGCGCGAATTCCTCGAACAGGTATTCGCCGACCAGGGCGGCGTGATAGCTGGTGCCACACGCCGTCAGAATGATACGTTCCACCTGACGCAAACGTTGCGGATCGAGATTGAGTCCGCCGAAACGGGCACAGCCTTCGTGGTCATCAAGCCGGCCGCGGAGGGCGTTCTCCAACGCTTCGGGCTGCTCGTAAATCTCCTTGAGCATGTAGTGATCGAACAGCCCCGGATCGATGTCGTTGGCCGTCGTCTCCAACGCATGAATGGGCGCGTCGATCTGGACGCGCTCGCGGTTAAGGATGCGCCAGTATTCCGGCGTCATCACGCAAACCTGATGATCGTCGAGATACACGACTTTCTCGGCGTAGCCGGCCAGGGCGGTCGGATCGCTGGCCAGGAAACATTCGCCCTCGCTGATTCCGAGCACCAACGGGCTGCCCAGGCGAGCACCGACGAGGATGTTGGGATCATCGAGACTGAGAGCGGCGATGCCGTAAGTGCCCTTGAGCATCGGCAGGACGCGCATCACCGCCTCGGACAGGTCGCCGTTAAGATGTTTGGCGATCAGATGAGCGATAACCTCAGTATCTGTATCGCTGTGGAAGACTATTCCCTGTTCTTGCAGCTCTGTTTTGAGGGCGGCGTAATTTTCGATGACGCCATTGTGTACGATGACGACCCGGCCATTGCCGCCGACGTGCGGATGGGAGTTGCAGTCGTTGGGTGCGCCGTGGGTGGCCCAGCGCGTGTGGCCGATGCCGACACGTCCGGGCGCTGGTTCCCGGCTGAGATGATCGACCAGTTCAGCGATGCGCCCCGCTCGTTTGCGCAAGTGCAGATGCGAGCCGGTCAGCGTCGCCACGCCTGCACTGTCGTAACCTCGATATTCCAACCGCCGCAGACCTTCGATCAAGATAGGCTCGGCTTCGCGGTAGCCGACATAACCGATGATTCCGCACATGATGCAATCCCTCGGTGCCTCGGTATCTCCTTAACGAATGGGCAGCGCCTCGAATCAAACATAGTGCGCTGGGAGAGGACGTGATTTGAAAGTCAAACAATCCTGGAAAGATAGATGCAAAGAAGATACCAAAGGATTCTCGCAGGCTGCGGGGCGGCGTTCCGTTGGTGCATCAAATACGCGAATCGTCGCAACTTGTGAGTAGGGATGAGGTTATCGGAATTTCCGAAAATGCTGGAAGGGACGATTGAAAGGACCGAAGTGTTAAGGATGTAAACAAGAATGTAAACGGAAATGTTTCCCAAGTTAACAAAAGTTTACACGTCTAAGCGAAGCGAGCGCAGAGGCGCAGGTGTTGTTCGACATCGAGCACCTCCGCGCGAAGGCTGCCATCGAGTCCCAATTCGGCGAGGCGTGCATCCACGTCGCTTTTGCTCAAATCGCGGTTGGGCAGGCTTGCCAGCGCCCCGCGCAGGTTCTTGCGGCGATGCACGTAAAGATCGCGGAGAAAAGCGCGGAAGCGCGCGGGGTCGCCGACGTGCGTGCGCTTGGCAGCGTTGGGACGGATGCGGACGATGGCCGAGTCCACCAAAGGTCGCGGCCAGAACACTTTCGGCGACAGTCGCCTCACCAGTTCGACATCGGCCAGACTTTGCACCAATACCGACAGCGCGCCGTAATCTTTCGTTCCGGGCGCGGCCAGCAAACGTTCGGCGATCTCCCATTGCACGGTAACGACCATGCGTTCCACGGGTAGCTCCGTAAGAAGCAAATTCGTGATAACCGGCACCGCTACCGCATACGGCAAATTCGATACGAGCTTCACTCTCTGTGTACCAGAGCGACGGCCGAGATCTTCGATTGCTCCAAGGACATCGGGAGCCAACTCGTTTTTGTTCTTGAGAATGTCGCGGTGCAGAAGGACGACGTGCTCGCGCTGCGTGACGGCCTCCTCGGTAAGGGCGGCGAAGGCGGGGTCCAGCTCGACGCTCACCACGGCGCCGGCCAACTCGACCAGCCGAGCCGTCAAGCTGCCGGTGCCGCTGCCGACCTCTAAAGCCAGATCGTCGCGCGACAGCTCGGCGCTGCGCACAAGGAGATCGAGCAGGTTCAAATCAATGAGGAAATTCTGGCCGAGTTTGTTCTTGGGCTTGATGCCGCGCTCGGTGAACAGATTGCGGAGGTAAGACAGCGTTTGTCGTGTCGAGGGAGTTGTTTCTGTCATCGCGTTGTCAGTTCCGGTTAGCGACGCTTCGCCGAAGCGTCAAGTCGCGGATCCATACAGGAGAGGTATTTCCCCACATATTTCGCAATCAAATCCGTTTCCAAATTCACCGCGGCCCCCGGTCCTTTGAAGCCAAGCGTCGTATGTTCCAGCGTGTGCGGGATCAGGGCGACGCTGAAACGATCCTCGCCGACTTCCACCAGCGTCAGGCTTACGCCGTCAACCGCCACCGAGCCTTTGGGAACCATCTGCGCCGCCAGCTCCGGGGGACAGGTGAACCAAACCGTCACCCATTCGCCCTGCTCGATGCGCTCGGCAATGTGGCCGATGCCATCGATGTGCCCTTGCACGAGGTGCCCGCCGAGACGATCGCTCAGCCGCAGCGCGCGTTCCAGGTTGACGCGATCTCCCTCGCGCAGCTCGCCGAGATTCGCCCGTTGCAGCGTCTCGGGGCCGAGCTGAAACGAGCAGCTCTCAGCATCGCAAGTGACAACGGTGAGGCAAGTGCCGTTGACGGCGACGCTTTCGCCGACAGTCAGCTGCGAGGCGATGTCCGCTGCATCGACCGCCAGCCGGCAGCCGGCGTCCTCGAAGACAACCTGGCGGATAGTACCCAAGGATTCAACAAGGCCGGTGAACATGGTGTTGTCTTAATGATGAATGCCGGATCCTTTGTTCGGCTCCAAGTCGGTTACGGAGGATTTGCTGCGGAGGCTGCGATAAAGCAGGTACCGGAATAATCCGCTCAGGGCGTAGCCCCAAAAAAGCAGGAGACAGGCCAGCGAGGGCACCAGGGCGACCGTGAACAGCGCCAGGACCACTTGCACGACCACGCCGAACGGACGCCGTCTGCCCAAGATCTGCTTGGTGATGTGCGGGTAGGGCACGCGGGAGACCATGAGCAGGGCGGCGATCAGCGTACCCACGGGCGCCCAGATGCGGACAACGGCGGCGAGCGTCTCCGCGTGAATGTTGTTCGACGGCGTCGAACGGAAGATGGCCATCGACACGATGCAGCCGGCCGCCGCGGGCGAGGGCAATCCCTTGAACCGCTTGTGGCCGGACGGCTCCGGCGTGTTCTCCATGTTGAAGCGTGCCAGCCGCAGCACGGCGCAGACCACGTACAATGCGGCGATCATCGCCACTGCTTGCCCGATCAGCCGCTCGCGCCAATCCATGCACAGGCGCAGCAACAGAAACCCAGGAGCGGCGCCGAAGCTGATGGCGTCGCACAGGCTATCCAGCTGGCCGCCGAATTCGCTGGCCGACTTCGACAACCGGGCCGCGTAGCCATCCAGCGCATCAAAGACCATCGCCGCCAGGATCAGGCAGCCGCTGAGGATGAAATAATAATCGATGTCCCAAGCCGAGGAGTGCGGGCCGATCTTGCTGGCGTAAGCGATGGCGGCGAAACCGGAAACCCCATTGGCGAGAGTCAAAAGCGTCGGCAAAATGGCAATTTTCTTCACTGTCGATCCTTATGCACTTCTGGATGCCGCTCATCGATCGATTGACGAGATTACCATAGCAGGATAGGACCGGCGTTGCTAGGCACTGAGCGGAAATGAGGCGAACGGCCGGCGTAAGTCGGCTGGTAGACGCCTCAACCAGCCGGCTTACGCCGGCCGTTCGCCTCATTCGGTTAGCAGCTCCTCCTCGAGATCGAGATCATCCGGGACGCGGAACAATCCCTGACGGACCCGATGAATGATCCCCTTGGCGATGAGGCCGCGTGTGCCGTAGAGGATGTAATGGACCTTGTGATTGTCTGGATACGGATAGCCGCGCATCCCGAAAAATTCCGGGCAGACCTTCCACACGGCCACGGAAATGTCGTTGAGGGTGAACGGCTGCGGGATCGAGCGGGCGACGCGCAACAGTGTCAGCCAATGTCCGCTGGCGCGCAGTTTTTTGAAGGTTTCCCGCCGCGAGCGCTCCCGGTCGGCACGGTCGGCGCGTTCCCGCTCTTCGTCGGGGTTGGGTGCGCTCTCTTCCTCGGCATAATCCCACAAAGTGCGCTGGTTCATGACGTTCCTCGCTAGCTCGTCATGGTGTTTTCATCAGTGAGGGTAACGAGAGATTGCGGACAAAGCAAGGAGCGTAGCTCAATTGAATCGCCGGTGCCGGCCGCCGCGGCCGTTGCTCGGCGCGCTATCGCTGGTTCGCCGCCCGCTGCCGGCCTGCTCGTCGGGAGCGAAGCGGCGTTCCATGTCATACTCCGTCTGAGTGCCGACAAAGAAGGACTGCTCCTTGCCGTTGCCGCGCAGCCAGCGGAAGCCGTTTTTCGACAGTGTCATTTCCCCGCTCAACGGCGTGCCGTCTGTGTAGCGAGCGCGGTAATCCGAAGGATAGATGCGCCGTAGCACGCCCGGCCCCTTGATACGCACGAAGCCATCAACCACTTCATAAGAGAACGAGCGCTGGCCGGGCGGCGCCGCGACATCGTCCTGCAAGTCGACTTCGGCCTTGATGATTCCGCGATAACCCGTCGGCACGACCAATTCGACGGTGAAACGCGGCTCGGAGTACATTTCCACGATGACTTCGGGCTTGCGCCGCTCTGTCTCCTCGAAGGGGTGGGGCGGAGTGACATGCTGGATCGATTCGGTTGAGACGTTCACTTGCTCAGGCAAATAACCCGCGGCGGAGGCATCGACGCGAATGCCAAAATCGCCGTAGGGAGCGGCCCGCAGATGGGCGATGCCATCCGGCCCCGTGTGTTCGGACGAATCGAACGGCGCCAGCGAATCGCGCGATAGCGGATAGGAAATGTGGATATTCGCACTGGCGATCGGTTTCTTCGTCTCGGCGTCGCGCACCAGCACCGGGACGGGCCGATAGCGGTAAAGGACCTGACATCCGGGTGCCAGCGCGAGCAGGAAAACCAGGGAGAGAGCCAACCGCAGTTTTCCCATGAACGTTCCTCTGCCTTGCCAGCCCGCGACGCCCGGCGAGCGGGGTCGCGTTAGCGCCCCGAGAAAGGCACTCGGGGCGCTAACGCGACCCCGCTCGCCGGGCGTCGCGGGCTGGTTTAGGGATCGCGTGTTACTTGGGTAGCGGTACGGAGTTATTCGCCGGCGGAGCGACGGGCTGAGGCAATGGCGGTGGGGATGAATTACTCGGTGCGACGAACGTTGCCGGCAATGTCGCGGGTGCTGTCTCATTGGGCTTGGTGATCGCGTCGGCGTACTTTTTCTCAAGGATGTAGGACTGCGGGATGAAAATCCGCTCGCCCGGCGCAAGTTGCCCGGTCTTCACCATCTGGTCGCTGGCTCGGAAGTGGTTCTGATTGTGGCGTTGCAGCGCTTTGGCGAAACGATCGGTATCCAGGTAAAAGCGCTTGCTGAGCGATTCCCAGGTGTCGCCGGGCTGGCACCGATATTCCTGCTCATCATAGACCGTGACGCTTGGCCCTTTGCTCACTGGTTGCATCGGTGTCACGTTGCTAGTCGAGGCCGCCGTCTTGTCCGATCCTGACGTAGCAAGCGGCGACGAGGGCGGCGTCGGCTGCGGCAGAGGCGCGGGCATGACGCCGACTGGGCCGGACGTGGAGCCTGAGGAGGTACCGCCTCCCGTGGATGGGGCCGGACGATTATCGGGGATAAATAAGCTACCTTCGGCGGGCGGTTTGGGCGGCGGAGGCGGCGCGATCGAGGACGGAGGAGCGGTCGCCGCCGGCGCGGTCGAAGCCGGTGTCGGCAGCGGAACTGGAGCCGGCGTCATCGGCTGAATCGTGGTCGATGTCGGATTGGGACCGAGCACTGGAGGCGGCTGGCTGGAAGTAACAGGAGCCGGTGTTGTTGTCGGCGAAGACATCGGCGCGGACGACGGGGGTCGTACAGGCGAAGTAATTAGCGGGGAACCGGGAGACGGCGCAGGGGATGTAGTACTCGGCATAGACGGCGTTTTTTTGTCGAGAGCGGAAGGCGGCGGCGCAGAGGATGCAGTATTCGGCGGCGCTTGCGGTTTGTCGAGAGCAGTAGGGGGAAGCGGCAGAGTAGTCTCATTTGGTTTGGGATCAAGAGGTTTCTGAGCGCTGGCCGGCGTTTCCAGAAACGGCGGATACGAGAGCGAGGGTGTCGATGCGGTCCCTCGGCCCGTTGATCCCGTGGCAGGCGGCTGCGCGGATGAGCTAACCGGCTGGGGCGGAGGGCTTGCCGGCTTGTTCGGAGCGTCCGTGCCACTCGTCGTCAGGATCATTGAAGGCGTAGAAGGGTTGGTTTGCTTATCTTTCTTCGCGTCCGCAGATAGCGGCTGCGGCGTGGAGCCAGGCTTCGCGGCATTCGCCGGCGCGGCCAGTGTCGGATTTTGTTTGTCCCCTCCCGCTCCACTGGAATACTTCTTCCACTCATTGGAGCCTTCCACGGGAGGCATTTTGGGGTTCGATTCGACTCCGGAAGGGGACGGGGCAACTCCAATGGGGTTGGACGGCTTGCCATTCATCTCTTCGAAAATTGGTGGACTTGGCGGAGGAGGCGTACCCCCGGATGGGCCGGTCTTTTTATTTGGTTCAGGATTGTCATTTCCAGCCGAGGGATTGTACATCCGGTCCGGCATGGGTGGTGGCGATTTCTTCTCTTTGAGCGACTGTTTATCGGGGCCGGAAGGGGACGGCGCGGAGGGGGCAGGTGGAGCAATTTCGGGAGGCGTCCTCCCTATTCCTCTGCCCAACGTCGAAATGTCTTCGTCGATGTCGTGCTTTGTGATGCCAGCTCCAGACTTGCCGGGAGAGGGAGCAGTCTTCTTTTTCTTCTCATGCTCTTCCTGGGAATTAGAGTCCGAGGGCGGATCTTTGATCGGAGTGGGTTCCCCCCCATCTGCGACGGCGACGCTCGGCGATTCGGGCTGTGTTTGCTCCTGCAGCTTGAGTCCGATCACGGCCCCGGTCAGGCACAGGAACGTGCAGGTGATGGCGATACCGATCTTGTGTTCGAGTTTCATGTGCCTCCTCCTTTGTTCCGATTGAGATGACGAAATTCCCACACCAACCCGACGCGTAAGCGAGGATAAACCTCGCTTACGTGTCGGGTTGGTGTGGGAACGCGAGATCACTCTTGTTCCGCCGTCGTGGTGTATCGGCCGGTGCCTTTCTGCTGGGTGTACGAGCGCCAGCGGGCGGCGTCCCAGACCTCGAAGTGATCGTCTATGCCGACCAGGACCACTTCCTGATGCAGGCCGGCGAACTGGCCCAGACGCTCCGGGATGGTGACGCGGCCGTCGCCGCTGACGGGCAGTTTTTCCGTCTGCGCGAAGTACAGCCGTTTGAAGACGCGCACGTCGGCCTCGTTCGCCTGCGATTGATCCAGGCGTTCGCCGAGGCGTTCCAGGTGCGGCTGATTGGTCAGCCACAGGCACTTGTCCGGACCGGGGGAAAGAAGGACGGTGTCGCTGCCGTTGAGTTGGTCGCGGATGGCCCGCGGCAGGGTCAGCTGTCCCTTCTCATCGAGACTGCACTGATAGGTGCCGGTCAACGGCAGCACCTTGGGCTTGGGCGCCGGCGTCTTGGGACGCAGGACTGGTAACGCCTTGACCGGCTCGGCATCGTCGGCCTGCACGCAGGCGTCGGCCGGCAGACGAACGGCGGTGCCGGAGCTGAGCGGCTCATCCGGTTTGAGCGTGGGATTGAGCTTGTGCAGATCGCCCCAGCGCTCGCTGCTGCCCAGCGTGCGGCGAGCGATGTCGTGCAAGGTCTCCGTGCCATGAACGTGATAGAGCTGCACGGGTCCGGGGGCCGGCGCCAACGGCGGCTCGCCGGGCTGCGCCTTGACGTTGTCGATTGGCGGCGGGATGTTGGCCGGACCTACCATTGATGCAGGCTCATTCCATTTGTTGGGAGAAGTCGCGCTTTGCTTCGGTGCGTCAAGAGTTGGTGGTTTCGGCGGCGAGAGCGTCGTCGCTTTTGTATCCAGCGGAGGGGGCGGCTCTGGCGATTTCTTCTCCGTTGGAGGAGGCGGCTCGTTGAGTCCAAACGATGCCGGTAAGATCGACGAGGAGGGCGGCGGAGGAGACGGCGGTTTAGGGCTTACCGTCGGCAACGGCGGCGGGTCCGAGGGCAAGGGCATTTCCAGCGTGGCCTTCGGCGCGGAGGATTTCTTATTCTGCGCTGGCTCCTTGGTCTTTTCAGACTTCGGCGGCGGCAGCACTTTCTCCGGTTCCTTCATTTGCAGGATGGGCGGTAAGACAGGCGGGATTGGCTCGCTTTTGTTCATCGGCGGGGGGGCCGATTTATCCTGCACGGTTAGTGTGGGCGGCGGCAACGGTTCCGGCTGGGCGCTGGCTTTATTGCCGTCGTGGAGTTTGCAAGCGAGGACCAGGCCGAACAGGCAGATCAATCCGCCGAGGGCCATCCATGCGTATTGGGTCTTGCGCGTTAGCATCCTTGCTCCTCTTGGGAAATCAATCGGAATCCCGCTCCCTTATGGTCGCGGCTCTCCTAGCCGAAGCGCCGCACGCAATTTGGCGCTGCGGGCACGCGGGTTGCCCGTCACCTCTTCCTCACCGGCTTGAACCGGCTTGCGCGTCAGCGCTTCCCACACCGAACGATCGCGGAAAGCCGTCTTCACCAAGCGATCCTCCAGCGAATGAAAACTGATCACCACGACGCGACCGCCCGGCCTAACACACGCCGGCAGGACTTTCAACAGACTTTCCAGCTCTCCCAACTCGTCATTGACGGCGATGCGCAGCGCCTGAAAAACACGAGTAGCTGGATCGATCGGCGGACGCCGGCGATTTGCCGAGCGTGGCGGACGCGGCACACAGCGCCGCACCAATTCGGCGAGGTCCTCCGTCGTCTCCAGAGGGGCGCGGCGGCGAACCTCCACGATCTTCCGGGCGATGCGCCGGCTGTAGCGTTCCTCGCCGTAGCGATAGATCAAATCGGCGAGATCGCGTTCGTTCAAGCGCCGCAGCAGGGCGCTGGCCGGCTCGCCCATCGCCGGATCGAGCCGCATGTCCAGTGGTCCCGGCTGCGCGAAGCTCAGGCCGCGCTGCGGATCGTCCATCTGATCCGAACAAAAACCGAGATCAGCCAACACGCCATCGACGGTGGCAATGCCCTGCTCGTCGAGCACTTCTCGCAGCCGCGAAAACGGCGCATGCACTAGCGTCACCGGCAGATCCGCCAGACGGGTACGGGCCAACTCCAGCATGGCCGCATCGCGGTCGAGTCCGATCAGCCGCCCGCCCGGCGTCAACCGCTCGGCCAGTAGCCGAGTATGCCCGCCGGCGCCGACGGTGGTATCGACAAAAACCTGTCCCGGCGTGGGTTCCAGCAGGGCCAGGACCTCAACCGGCAGGACGGAGACATGGCGCGGCGAAGCGCCCGGAAGTTCGGTACTCATGAGGCACGTCCAGAGAAGATGCGAGCGGGGTCGCGTTAGCGCCCCGAGAGATGATGCGCTCGGGGCGCTAACGCGACCCCGCTCGCCCATCGCGTCGGGCAACTATACTCATTCTAGTCACATAATCAAGGCAGTTTCGCTCCGGATCTGCGCGGCTCGGACTTATTTCGCTTAATTCCGCAGGGGCACCCGAACGCCGCGAATGGCCGGTTGTTTCTTGCTTCGGGCGTGGCGATGGCTCATAATACGTTTTTCCATTTCGATCGAGAATCCGAGACTCGCCCGTGCCGGCCATCGCGCAGCCATGCCGAACGCGCCAGTCTCCTGTCCGAGGACAACGGCGATGACGATGGACCATACTTCCGCAACGGAGCAAGCCATCCTGTCGGATTTGATCTCTCTCTGGCAACGCCGTCGCGCCGAGGGACAAACCGTGACGCCCGGCGAGCTGTGTCGCGACCGCCCCGATTTGCTGCCTGAACTGGAGCAGCGCATCGCCGTCCTGGAGTGGATGGCCGAAACGCCCAAGGTAATCCGTGTGGCAGCCTCAAGCGATTCCGCCGGCTCGCCGCAGGCCGCTGCCGCCCCCGCCCGCTGGCCGAACATCCCCGGCTATGAGATTGTGGGAGAGCTGGGCCGTGGCGGCATGGGCGTTGTCTACAAGGCGCGGCAGACTCAGCTGGACCGTATGGTGGCGCTCAAGATGATTCTCTCCGGCGGCATGGCCGACCAGGACGATCTGGCACGCTTCCGCACCGAGGCCGAAGCCATTGCGCGCTTGCAGCACGCCAACATCGTGCAGATCCATGAAGTGGGTGAGCATGACGGCCGGCCGTTCTTCTCGCTGGAGTTCTGCGCCGGCGGTAGTCTGGCGGACAAGCTCAATGGTACGCCGCTGCCGGCGGAGAGGGCGGCGTCGCTCGTCGAGACATTGGCGCAAGCGATGGAAGCGGCGCATCAATCGCATGTCATCCATCGCGATTTGAAACCCGCCAATGTGCTTCTGACTGCTGATGGTACGCCGAAGATCACTGACTTCGGCCTGGCCAAGAAGCTCGACGTGCCGGGCCAGACGTACACCGGCGCGGTGATGGGCACGCCGTCGTATATGGCGCCGGAGCAGGCCAGTGGTCAGAAGGACATCGGCCCTGCCGCCGACGTGTACGCGCTGGGAGCGATCCTCTACGAGCTGTTGACGGGGCGTCCGCCGTTCAAGGCGGCGACGACGGTGGACACGATCCTGCAGGTGAGATACGACGAGCCGGTGCCGCCGCGTCAGTTGCAGTCGAAAGTGCCGCGGGATGTGGAAACGATCTGCCTGAAGTGCCTGCAAAAAATGCCCAACGCACGCTATGCCCGCGCCCTGGACCTGGCGGAGGACCTGCGCCGCTTTCGGGCCGGCGAGCCGATCCGCGCCCGCCCGCCCGGCCCGCTGGAGCGCGGCTGGAAGCTGGCCCGCCGCTATCCCGGTTGGGCTGCGGCCCTGGTCGTTCTCGCGGCCGGCTTCCTCGTTTCCGCGATCCTCGCCGGCATAGCTAAACAGGAGGCGAAGCGAGCCGAGCGTAACGCCGCCTTGCGCCTGACCGCCCTGGACGACGTTCTCCTTACGATTAGCAGCGAACGTCTGCGTCGCGCGGGCCAGACCCGGCTGATGCACGAGATGCTCGAGCGGCTCGCCCCGCGCTTTGAGGAAGTACTGACCCTTCCGGACCAGGACGATGCCACCCGCGCACAGCAGGGGTTGGCATGGAACAGCCTGACCGTCATCCGCCGGACCATGAACAAGCATGAGGAAGCCCTGGAATCGGCCGGCCGCGCCGAGGCCATCTTCCGCGCGCTGATCGCCGGCTCGGTTCCCTCGGCGTCCAACCGGCTCGGCCTGGCTTCCGCCCTATCCCATAGCGGTCTGCTTCTGGGCCAGGCAGGAAAATTCGGGGACGCCATCGGCAAGCTGGACGAGGCCAGCCGGCTGCTGGCGGGCATCCTGGAGGAACGCGGAGAGGATGCGGCGCTGCGTTACCAGCTCGCCCTGGCCCACAACAACTGGGCCAACTGCTTGATGCGCAGCCAAAACGTCGCGATTGCCGACGCCCACTACCGCGAGGCGATCCAGCACATGGACGCGGCCATCAAGGACCAGCCAGGGGAGATCCGCTACCGCGACTGGAAGGCCCGCGCGCTGAGCAACCTCGCCTTGCTGTGCGGGCAGCGCAAACAGCTCGCGGAGGGCCGCCGGCACTCGGCGGAGGCGGTGGCCATCGCTCGCCGCATCAGCGACGACTTTCCGGGCGAAATCGACAGCCGAGAATGCCTCGCCACCTGCCTGAGCAACGAGGGCGAGCTGGCCCTCCACGGCGGCGACATCAAGGGCAGTCTTGCTCCGTTCCGCGAAGCGCTGGGGCTGTATGAGGGGCTTGCCCGCCAGGTGCCCTCCTACGTGGAGTTCCCCTGGGGCCGAGCGATGGCCGAATCGAACCTCGCGGCCGCGCTCGCCGCCGGTCCTCGGCCGGACTGGACCGAAGCGGAAAAGCTCTTGCGGCACGCCGACGAATTGTATCAGGGACTGACCAAGGCCAACCCGGGCAACCAGGAACTCCAGGGCTATGTCAAGGAGAACCGCGAACGCCTGCAACGACTCGAGGAGAAGCGTAAGGCGTTACGCTGAACCTACTATTGACGGAAAGCCTTTTGCGGCTAGTTTTAAGTGAGACCCCCCTATCTCTGCCGTGGAGGCTTTGCCGTGACTCCTAGAGAAATCCTCGCTCTGATCCGCGAGAAGGAAGTGCGCGCCGTCGATTTGCGCTTCATGGACTTCCCCGGTCTGTGGCAACACTTTACCATCCCCGCCGAAACGCTGGAGGAACACGTCTTCGAGGAAGGACTCGGGTTCGATGGCTCCAGCATCCGCGGCTGGCAGGCCATCAACGAGTCCGACATGCTCGTCGTGCCCGTTCCGGAGACGGCCTTTCTCGATCCGTTCTGCAAGGACCGCACCCTGACGATGATCTGTAACATTCAGGATCCGCTCACCAAGGAAGACTACACGCGCGATCCGCGCAACGTCGCCCGCAAGGCCGTCAACTACATGAAGACGACCGGCATCGCCGACACTGCCTATTTCGGACCCGAATTGGAGTTTTTTGTCTTTGATGAGGTCCGCTACGATCAGGATCAGCATTCCGGCTATTACTACATCGACAGCGTCGAGGGCGCCTGGAACACCGGCCGCGAGGAGAAGCCGAACCTGGGCTACAAGCTGCGCTACAAGGAAGGCTATTTTCCGTGCCCGCCCTCCGACGCTTTGCACGATTTGCGAACCGAGATGATGCTGACCATGATTGAGTGCGGCCTGAAAATCGAGGCCCAGCATCATGAGGTGGCCACCGGCGGTCAGGGCGAGATCGACATGAAGTACGCACCGCTCGTGGATATGGCCGACAACGTGCTCAAATATAAATACATCATCAAGAACGTGGCCCGGAAGCACGGCAAAACCGCCACGTTCATGCCCAAGCCGCTGTTCATGGACAATGGCAGCGGCATGCACGTTCATACGTCGTTGTGGAAAGAAGGCAAGAACCTGTTCGCCGGCTCCGGCTACGCCGGCCTGTCCGACCAGGCCATGTACGCCATTGGCGGTCTGCTGCGGCACGCGCCGGCCTTGTGCGCCATCACGAATCCGACGACCAACAGTTACAAGCGCCTGGTGCCCGGCTATGAGGCGCCGGTCAATCTCGCCTATAGCCGCCGCAATCGCTCGGCATCGATCCGCATTCCCGTGTATTCGCCGCACTGGAAGGCCAAGCGCATCGAGTTCCGCTGCCCCGACGGTTCGTGCAATCCTTATCTCGCCTTCGCTGCGATGCTGATGGCCATGCTCGATGGCATCAAGAACAAAATGAAACCGGGCGAGCCGCTCGATAAAGACATTTACGACCTAGAACCGGAAGAATTGGCCAAGGTGCCGAAGACGCCGGGTTCGCTCGATGAGGCGCTCGCCCATCTGCGCAAAGACCACGAATTCTTGCTGCAAGGCGAAGTGTTTACCGCCGACGTGATCGACACGTGGATCTGGTACAAGTCGGAGAAAGAGGTGGATGCAATCCGGTTGCGTCCCCATCCGTATGAGTTTTATCTGTACTACGATATTTGAGCCGGCGAGCGGGATCGCGTTAGCGCCCCGAGTGACGGACTCTCGGGGCGCTAACGCGATCCCGCTGTTGTGGCGGGGGTCTCCTGACCCCGCCACGGTTCACGACCGAAGGGCTCCAGTTCTGCACAGATTTGGAGACCTTCGGTCAAAGCCGGTGGCCCGGTCGGGAGACCGGGCCACAACGGGGTCAAATGGCGAGCGGGGTCGCGTTAGCGCCCCGAGTGACGGACTCTCGGGGCGCTAACGCGACCCCGCTCGCCGCCGGTTCTCGGGGCGCTAACGCGACCCCGCTCGCCATTTTCTGCGGGAAATAGTTGCAACCCACCTAGCGTCCTCTTACACTGAATCCATGCCCAAACCATCGCCTTCCACCGCATACACCCACCATCGTTTCGTTCACAGCAAGGGGAGGACTTTCATGACTCGACGGACCACTCGTCGCCAGTTCATCCAGCAGACCAGCCTGGCTGGTCTTGGTTTCTGGGTGGCCGGCGGACTCACGCCCGCGTTCAGCCGCTCGCCAAACGGAAAACTCCAAATCGCCGGCATTGGCATCGACGGCAAGGGTTCCAGCGACATCGATCAGGCCGGCAGGGTCGGCAATGTCGTCGCGATCTGCGACATCGACGATCGCTTCCTCGAAAAGAAGGCCGCAAGGTTTCCGCAAGCCAAAAAGTACAACGACTTCCGCAAAATGCTCGACGAAATGGGTAAGCAGATCGATGCCGTTACGGTCAGCACGCCCGACCACACGCATGCCGCCGCCGCCATGATGGCCATGAAGATGGGTAAGCACGTCTATTGCCAGAAGCCGTTGACGCATACCGTCCGCGAGGCCCGCGAGCTGCGCCTGGCCGCGAAGAAATACAATGTCTGCACGCAGATGGGCAACCAAGGCTCGGCCGAGAACGGGCTGCGCCAGGCCGTCGAAGTTGTGCAAGCCGGCGGCATTGGACCGGTGACGGAAGCCCACGTGTGGACGAATCGGCCCATTTGGCCGCAGGCGCCGAAGTTGACCAGCCGCCCCGATTCCAAGCCCGTGCCGCCGAACGTCCATTGGGATCTCTGGCTGGGGCCGGCTCCGGAACGTCCCTACGCGGAGGGCTACCACCCCTTCAGCTGGCGCGGCTTCTGGGACTTCGGCACCGGCGCGCTGGGCGACATGGCCTGCCATACGGCGAACATGGCCTTCCGCGCTCTCAAGCTTGGCTACCCGACGAGCATCTCCGCCGAGAACGGCGAGATCAATTCGGAGACCTATCCCGGCTGGGCCACGATCACCTTCCAGTTCCCGGCGCGCGGCGACATGCCCCCCGTTAAGTTCGTGTGGTATGAGGGACATCGCGACGGCAAGAAGAACCTGCCGCCCAAGGAACTGCTTCATGGCGAAAATCCACCGGGCAGCGGCTCGCTACTGGTCGGTGCAAAGGGCATTCTCTATTCACCGAACGATTATGGTGCAGAGTACGTGCTGCTGCCGAAGAAGGATTTCGCGGGCTTCAAGCCGCCGCAGCCGACGCTGCCGCGCAACGGCCGGGGCGACCTCGGTATGAAAGAGGAATGGGCACGCGCCATCATGGAGAACAAGCCGGAGATCGCCTACTCTAATTTCGATTTTGCCGGCCTGTTAACCGAGACCATCTTGCTCGGCAACGTCGCCATGCGTGCCGGTAAGAAGCTCGAATGGGATGGCGAGAACATGAAGTTCACCAACGCACCCGAGTGTGAAAAGCTCCTGCACTTTGAGTATCGCAAGGGCTGGACGCTGTAAGCGCGCGCTGGCCAACTTGCGGACACCGAGCCTGAAGCGTTCGTGAAGGCGTTTCTTCACGAACGCTTCAGGCTCGGCCTGTCTCCCCATCGAGGGGCATGTCATGGTTTATCTGTCCCGCATCTACACGAAATCCGGCGATCAGGGCGATACGGGTTTGGGCGACGGCAGCCGGGTGCCCAAGGACCATCCGCGCGTCGCCGCTTACGGCAGCGTCGATGAATTGAACGCCGTCCTCGGCTTGCTCGTCAGCCAGTTTCCGCAAGCGGCCGAGAGCGAACTGGTTCGCACTATCCAGAACGATCTGTTCGACGTGGGCGCCGACCTGTGTTTGCCGCAATCCGCGGAGGAGAAGCCCGGCGCTCATCTGCGCGTCCATGCCGAGCAAGCCCTGAGGCTGGAGCAAGCGATCGATCGGCTGAACGCGAATCTCATCCCGCTGACGAGTTTCATCCTTCCGGGAGGGCAAGGGCCGGCCGCCTTGTGTCATCTGGCCCGCACTGTCTGCCGCCGTGTCGAACGCGAGGTGGTGACGCTGGCTCGCGAGGAGAAGATCAACCCGCAAGTGATCGTTTATCTGAATCGCTTGTCGGACCTCCTCTTCGTGCTGGCGCGTGTCTACAACAACAACGGCCGCGATGACATCCTCTGGCAACCGGGCAAAACGCAAACCTAATGGTTTTCAGTTTTCGGTTTTCGGCTTTCGGTAGATCGGTCTGGCCGAAAACTGAAAACCGAAAACCGAAAACTGAGGATCAATTGATATGTTCACCCTCAGTGCCTTCGCCGATGAGATTTCGCCGGATCCACAAGAGCAAATCGACGTGCTGACTTCCTGTGGAGTCCGCCATATCGAGCTGCGCTCCATCTTGAAAACCAACGTTCTCGATCTGACCGACTTGCAAGTCAGCGAGCTGAAATCGCTGTTCGATCGCCACGGCTTTCGTTTGAGCGCAATCGGCTCGCCCATCGGCAAGGTCAAGATCGATCAACCGTTCGCGCCGCACCTGCAACGCTTCGAGCGGGCCATCGAGCTATGCAAGATTTTTGGGACGCCGAATATCCGCATATTCAGCTACTACAAACCGGACGGCGACGATTGGACGCGCTGGCGAGACGAGGTCATGGCGCGGATGACGGAGAAGACGCGCCGCGCCGAGACGGCCGGCGTCCGCCTGCTGCATGAAAACGAACACAACATCTACGGCGACGATCCGCACCGCGTCGTCGATTTGCTCCAGACGATCAACAGTCCGCACCTGCGCGCCGTTTATGACGCGGCCAATTACGTCTTCTGCGGTTACGACCCGTGGCAAGGTTGGCAAATGACGAAGTCGTGGACGGCGCATTTTCACATAAAAGACTGGATCGCCGGCGAAAAGCACGGCTGCCTTGCCGGCGAAGGGCAGGGACGCATTCCCGAGGTCATCGCCGATGTCGCTCAATCCTACGACGGCTTCGCCACGCTGGAGCCGCATTTGCAAGGCGGCGGACCCACCGGCGGCGTCACCGGGCCGGGGTTGTTCCCCAAAGCTGTCGCTGCGTTGCAAAGTATTCTCGACCGCGCGGGTGCGAAATATAAGTGACATGTTGTGGAGAAGACACTGCGGCCGATTTACTATTGCCAGTGGTTTAATTCGTGATACGAGTCGACAATGGTGACGCCAGCCTTCTCCAGATTGCGGACGGCGCGGGCAATGTCTCCAGCGGACATGTTGCTCCGCGGATTACTGTCGTACCGAACCACTAGGACGCCTTCATGATGACCCCGCGCGGCACGGACCACCAAGTCGTGCAGAGCCTCGAAGTCCCTGTAATTCTTCGTTAGGATTGCACGCCGATCGCGGATGGCATGGGCCAGATGGACCTGGTCACTGCTACTCGCCAATCCAACGTCGGCCGGGATTTGAACATCGTGCCCATCACGCCGCAGCAGCCGGATCAGACTCGGATCGACGCTGTCGTCGTCGATGTAGAGCCTCATGGGCCGAGCCTCGCGCGTTCCTCGGTCGAAAGAGGCCGCGGCTTGCCGGTGCGCCAGATCGCGGGGTCATTCATGCCGATTGCATCGGCCAGCAGGTCATCTTTCCGATGATCCTCACGAAGTTCTGGGGGATCGCTCTGGCAATACTCAATCGCTTCCCGAACTGCTTCCAGGGGCACGTCGAAGTCCTCGGCGAGCTGTTGCGGTGTGCGAGGTTCCTTCTCATTCATGTATTCGCAGTAGAGCGTCCAGGCCCAAATTCGTTTGCCTTTGATGCACAGCTGCTGATAACTCGACCCGGGCCTGCGTTCCAGATACTTCCACGCGCGCGGGGGCTCGGACATGACGTAAACCCTCCTTCTTCCTCGCATAATAGCGAATGCCGCCCCGCATCACAACGCCGCGGATCCAGCGGGGAAAAAAGCATTAGGAACCGCATGAGGTCGGGGCCGGGGCCGCGCGGGTTATGCTCGGCGGAGCCAGGCCGAGTGCCGTAGACCCAATGCCGAAACACGCCACGATGAACCAGATAGAGCGGAACATGGATCGTCCTCCTGTTCCCTTGGAATGGTTCGACCGGGAACGCCCGATCGGTGCGTATGGTGAACGTTGTGTTTGAGCATATCCTACCCTGTTCATCTCACAAGGCAAGCATTTTTTGGGAATCGCGAGAGATTTGTTATTTTTTTCGCACGGAAAACAAAATCGGCACCTCCGCCCGGAAGCCGAGATCCTGCGTGCCCTGGCCGACATCGAACTGCAAGGTGGCTTCGCGTTTGCCGGATTCACGTGGGGTGAGACGGAGCAAGCGATACTCCAGCCGGCGGCCCGTCAGTTCGGGAGTGAACGGCGCCTCCGTTAGCAAAGCTGCCTCCAGCCAGCGGCCGGCGCCGCGCTGGCCGTCGCGGATAAGCTCTGGACCGTACACCCGCAGTGCGTGCGTGACGCCGCCGTCATTGTGGACCTTGAGGAGAACCCACGCCGGGCGATTCTGCTCCAGCCGGACGATGGCCGGTCCCCGCGATGCTTTGACCCGGCTTTCCGCATTGATGCTGACAGCGATCAAGCAATAGGGATCGAGCAGTTTTTGCACGGCGGTTCCAGCAGCCGCGGGATCATCCGGCTTGCGATCGACAAGAGTTGCAAGCTCACGAACCGTCTTCGCCGGCACGAGCGAGCCGGTTTTGTCCAGCGCCCGAAGCAATTGACGACAGTGATCGCGCAAGGGCGGCCATGCGACATCCTCGACAACGGGAAGCGCTGCCTCCGCACGGGCAGCGAGGACCGCCAACAGCATCAGGCACGGCAAGATGAGATAGGGTCGGTTCATGAATTTATTTTACGGAACAAAGTTCGTCCGCGCCGCGCGCAGGGCATCGGAGCAATCGTCCGGTTGGATATTTCCGAGGAGACAGGAGCATGGAATAATGTACCAGAAGTAAGCCGAGGAGGACGTATGCCGATCACGGTGGAATGGTACGACATGGCGTTTCGCTTGGCGCTGACTGTCGTTGCCGGTGTAGTGTTTGGGGTTAACCGAAGCGAACGTGGCCGGGCGGCAGGGCTGGTTACGACGGTGCTCGTATGCTTGGCTGCCTCGGTCTCTATGATCCAAGCGAACCTGCTCTTGCCAACAACCGGCAAGCCTTCCGATTCCTTTGCTGTCCTCGACCTGATGCGGCTCCCTCTGGGCATCTTGACGGGCATGGGATTTATCGGCGCGGGGGCGATCTTGCGTCGGGGCGAACTGATCCGCGGCGTGACCACCGCGGCGATGCTCTGGCTGGTCACGGTCATTGGTCTATGCTTTGGGGGTGGTCAGATCGCGCTAGGGCTGGCGGCTTCGGTGCTGGGCGCTCTCGCGCTGTGGGGGCTGAAAAAGCTGGAGGCGCGGATGGGGGAGGACCACCTCGCCACGTTGATCCTGAGTTCCACTGCCGGCGGCCCGATTGAGGATGAAATCCGCGCCAAGCTGTGCGGGGCAGGGTGCCGGATCACTTCTTGGGGCGTGACTTTTCAAACCGAGGATGACAAGCTGTGCCGCACCGTGCGTTGCCAGGTGGAATGGCATGGTCCGCGCGACGACGTTCAGCCGCCGGCCGCGCTCGAACAACTTGCTCAGATTCCGGGCATACGGATGCTCCACTGGAAGAGCTAGGATAACTGCGAAGAATATGTCTATAATGCAATGAACAAGGTTATCCCCGGAACCGGAGAGACGGCCAGTGCGCGACGAGATCGTTAGTTTCATTTTTCGCAATCCCGTCAGCGCGGGCACGCATTTCTTGTGGTGCATCCTGGGCGTCTACATCACGGCCCTGTTATGGCGGCTCAGTCGCGGCGATCGGCTGCGGCAGCTCAGCACCGGGGCCTTCGGCGTGAGCATGGTTTTGCTCTACGGCGCCAGCGGCGCGTATCACGCCGTCCCCGGGCGCTGGATGCTGCTTCCCTATTTGCAAAAGCTGGACCATAGTGCCATCTATGTACTGATCGCCGGCACCTACACGCCGGTGTTCGCGGTGCTGCTGAGGGGCCGGCTGCGCATCGTCTTATTGTCGCTGGTGTGGGGATTGGCCGGCGCCGGCATCCTGGCCAAGTGGCTGCTGCCGTGGCCGCCCTATGAGCTGACCGTAGCAATGTATATCGCCATGGGTTGGCTCGTGCTGCTGCCGATCGTCCCCCTGATCCGCGCCGTCGGGGTGCAGGCCATGCTGTGGGGCTTGGTGGGCGGCATCCTCTATACCTTCGGCGGCGTCTGCGACGCGATCAAATGGCCGGTCCTCTTGCCCGGCATCGTCGGCTATCATGAAGTGGTGCACCTGGCCGACATGGGCGGCACGCTCGTCCACGTCTTCTTCGTCGTCCGCTACATCCTGCCATTCAGAGGGTAGTGGTTCCTTGCCGCAGAGTTGTATCCGAGCGAAGGCTTGGATTCCTCTTCGCTACGCATGAGGCTCGGATACATACAATTCTCCGATGAACTGTGCTTGACCCGTTCTTCCGTTGGAGGATCGCACCATGCGATGTACGAGGATGGTCCTTCTTGCAGGACTGCTGCTTCCGCCGGCGCTCTTGGCCGCGGACAAGCCCGCCACGCCAGCCGAGCAACTGGAGGCCCTCAAAAAAGAGGCCGAAACAACCCGGTCGGAGTTTTATCAAGCCTACCAGAAGGCCAAGACGGACAAAGAACGTCAGGATCTGCGCGATAAGAACGACAAGCAGATCAAAGCCCGCGCTCGCCGCGCTTTGGAGCTGGCTCAGAAACATCCCAAGGATCCTTCGGCTGTGGATGCGCTCTCCTGGATCATCGCCGGTGGTTTGGGGTGGAACGGCGCAGGCGAGGAGATCCAGACAGCCTTCGACCTGTTGCGGAAGGATTACGTCACGAGCGATAAGCTCGAGCGCGTTTGCGATATCGCTTCTGTCTATACCAGTAGCTCCACGAAGCCCGAACAATTCCTGCGCGCCGTTGTGAAAAACAATCCTCATCGCGCGATTCAGGGCCATGCCTGTTACGGCCTGGCAGAACTGGTTCGCCGCCAGGCTAAATGGATAGAGCGCTTGCGCGATCCAGAATATGCGAAAGCGATGGAAAAAGGGATGAATGGAGATGTCCTCAAGCACCTTAAGGCAAGCGATTCGGACAAACTGCAACACGAGGCCGAGGAACTGCTCGAACGCATCATCGCCAAGTACAGCGACCTAAAATCCTTCCGCGGCACTTTCGGCGAGCAAGCCAAGGCGACTCTGTTCGAGATGAAATATCTCGTCATTGGCAAGGTCGCCCCTGAGATCGAAGGCGAGGACCTCGACGGCAAGCGTTTCAAGCTCAGCGATTATCGCGGCAAGGTGGTGGTGCTCGATTTCTGGGGGAATTGGTGAGGGCCGTGCCGGGCCATGTACCCGCACGAGCGGTCGCTCGTGAAACGGCTGACCAACAAGCCTTTCGCCCTTCTCGGCATCAATAGCGATCCGGATCGAGAGCAACTGAAGGACGTGCTCAAGAAAGAGCAAATCACCTGGCGCTCCTGGTGGGATGGCGGCAGCACGTCCGGCCCCATCGCCAGCAAGTGGAACGTCACGGGCTGGCCGACGATTTATGTTCTCGATGCACAGGGCGTCATCCGCTATCGCGATGTTCGCGGCGAAAAAATGGATGAGGCCGTGAACAAACTACTCCAGGAAATCGAGAACGGACAAACCAAGCCGCAACGCCCAACATCGCGATCCGGCGATTAACCGAGATGCCGGTGGCGTCTCTTTGGATATTGGGCCGTGCCGAGGGACGTATTGGCGTCCCTCGGCGCGAGGTCGGGGGTGTCTGCCACATTGTCAACGGCACTCCTGGCTTGGCAAAGGTGTCCGGATTGCCTAAGCACTTGCTCTTCCGAAGGTAACGGCCAGAAAGAGGGCGCTCAAAGTTCTCCAGTTCATGATGGAGATCAGCGATAGGCCGCACGCAAAATGCACTTTTTTTCTTCTCTTAATCTTTATATCTGTAAAGCATTGACGAGCTAGAGCGCGGACGATAAGCTTACAATTCCGTAAGGTTGAGTGCCTTGGTGATGGACATCGTACGTCCAATCTCTCGGAGGACTACCATGAGAGCTTCCCGGCGTTCCGCGTTCACCCTGATCGAACTATTAGTGGTGATCGCCATCATTGCTATCCTGATCGGCCTACTGCTGCCCGCTGTGCAGAAGGTACGTGAGGCGGCCGCGCGCATCCAGTGCGCCAACAATCTCAAGCAGATCGGACTGGCGGTACACAATTTCGCCGGCACCTACAACAAGGTGCCACCCATCGGCTCGTGGGGTGCCAATTTCCGAGGCAACGATTTCCCCCCGGCGATCAGTGGCGGGAGCCTGACCTCTGCTGACAACGCCACCGGCACCTGGCTGCTACATATCTTCCCCTTCATCGAGCAACAGAATCTCTACAACCAGTTTTCCGCCCTCGGCAACTTGACTACCCCTGATCCCGACCCGCCGGCAACCTACTTCAACGCCTATGATGCATTGATTACTACCCCGATTAAGATGTACCTGTGTCCTTCGGATGGCTCCAATCCCTCGGGCCAGATGAACCACAGTGCCGGCAGCTATGCCTCGACGAATTATGCCGGCAACGTGATGGTTTTCGAGCCCAGAGGACAGGGCAGCATCCTAACATCCATGCCGCATGGGACGTCCAACACCGTCATGGTTGCAGAACGCATCCAGGCTTGCGATGTTTCTCTCGCCCTCGGCTATAGCAGCTCGGGTCAAGCAGTGATCGGTCCCGCCTGGGGATGGCAGTATCCTGATCACGGCGATGGCGCTCAATGGGCTGCCTTCGGCTGGTGGACCGATGGCTGGGAAAGTATTAACGGGGGTGTTGCGCCCGGCCAACCTTCGGGTGCCTGCCTCCGAACGGACTATTACGACTGGAGCGCGAATTACATCCCCCCCAATCCGGCAGCCAATCCGAACTACGTGTTCGATGTCAATGCCACCATCAATCGCTGCAATATCTTCGTTACCAACTCGTGTCATCCCGTGATGCAGATTGGTCTCGGGGATGGCAGCGTGCGAACGGTGGGCCAGGGCATCAGCAAGGCATCCTGGCTCGCAGTGTGCGTCCCCACTTCCGGGGCTGTGCCGGGTTCGGACTGGTAAGTCCGGTTTACCTTCGGATCAAATGCGAAGTCCACCCTCCCGTGGTGGACTTCGTTTTTCTATTCTCCTTTTTCCAGAGAGTTCCGCCATGAGAATGCTGATGCAGATCCCCCGCCCCCTTCTCGTCAGACCGTTGCTCATAGTATGCTTGCTGGCTGGTCTGGGGTGCGACGGTTCGGGGGAAAAGACGGTCTCGGTCACGGGCAAGGTGACCCACAACGACCAACCGGTGGCCGGAATCGTCGTATCGTTTGTTCCACAGGTTGAGACAAAAACGGGCGTGAGCACTGGTCAGACAGATGACAACGGCAATTACAAGCTGAAGGTTGCCCGTACGGGCAGTAGTGGGGCTGTGGTCGGCACCCATAAGGTATGGGTCTCCTTGCCTCGGACGCCTCCCGAACCCGTGGACAAGGAAGAGAGGGCGAAATTGAGGAAGCTGAAGAAAGGAACACCTGCCAACGAAAAGACTACGGCCGATCTCGCAGCCATCCTGAAGAAATACGGCAACCTGGAAAAAACGCCGCTAACCGTCGAAGTGAAGGGCGGCGAATCGATCGACCTCAAGCTCGACTGAGATCGGTAACCATTCGGATAAGCCGTTCGACTATGCGACTCAATGGAGTAAGGGTCGCGCCAACAGATTTCGCCTATCAGCGCTTGCTGGTGTTGCGCGCCGGGTTACTGCCGTCTGGTCTCGCGACTGGGGGGAGCGACCAAATGCGAACCAACTTGTCTCCGTCGGCCGTCAGGACATGGTGCCCGTCCGGCGTCAGGGCCAAGTGCGCGTGATAGGTCGTTCCCTTGATCCGATACAGCTCCTCGCCGGTCGCCAGATCAACTTTCAGCAGGAACCCGCCCCGGTTGTCGGTCAGTGCTGTGCCGATCAGAGCTTCGCGACCATCTGGGGTGAAGCGAATCCCACGGATCTGTCCCCAGGCTGGATTCCCGGTGAAGCGGCGGACCTCCTTGCCATCCTCCAGGTTCCACAGGATCAGCAAGCCGCTTGCGTCCCCGGCGAGGACGTGCCGGCCATCCGGCGAGACGGCAAGTCCCCAAACGGCTGCCTTGAAACCTTCCAGACGATGCACTTCCTGATCCTCGTTCCGATTCCAGACCCGCACGGTTTTATCCAGGCTCGCGGAAAGGATCTGGCGGCCATCGGGAGTCACGGCGACGCGCATCACAGCGTTGAAGTGGCCCGCATAGCGGCGCAGCTCCCGCCCACTCTCCAAGTCCCACAAGCGAACAGTACCATCCGTGCCGCCTGATACCGCTTCGTGATCGCCCGCCACAAAGGCCACCGATAGCACGCCCGCCCTGTGCCCCGCATAGCGACGAATCTCTTTCCCACTTTCCACATCCCACAGCCGGACCAGGCCGTCATGGCTGGCCGAGAGAAAGCGCCGGCCATCCGCTGTGAGATACACACTGCGGACTGGGTCCTCATGGCGGTACGTGCGAATCTCCCTCCCCGTGACAATATCCCAGAGACGAATGAAACCGTCGTAACCGCAGGAGAGAGCTTGCCGGCCGTTGGGAAGAACAGCCACGCCTTCCACCCACTGGTGCGTATGGCCCCTGAAGAGCTGCACGGGGTTGATGCCGTGTGCCTCACACTCCTTCCACATCTCGGCCGCTAGGGAATCCGCTTCGGTAGTCAGCCCAGCGGCGAGCAGTTCCTGGGCCAGTTCAGCGTAGATTTCGCGCAGCAGCTGACCGCCTGGCTCCGCGACAGGTCCGGCTTCGATGGCTTTGCGCTGCACGGTCAGCGCCTGACGGTAGGCGGTCACGGCATCCGAAGCTTTGCCGGTTGCTTTGCACGCCAGCGCGAGATCGCGCCAGAGCGAGGCATCCGCGCGGACGGCAGCCGGCGCTTGGTCGAACAATTTCCTGCTCCGTGTTAAGTCCGCCTCGGCTCGCTCCCGCTGCCCTAGCTCGCCGAAGGCTTGAGCGCGTAAGATCCACGGCCGCGGCTGGTCGTCCTGGCCCGCGACAAAAGCCTGGAAAGCCGCCTCCGCTTTCTTCGCATAGCCCATCCGTGCGTAGGCCCGCGCGCGGCGAAGGTGCTCGGAACGGTCCTCCGGCAGAGCAGCGCCGGGAATGCGCTCGTGAGCTTCTCGGCGAAGCAAGACGCAGATGAACCAATCGTGCATGAAGTCGGCTGGAAGGTCGGCTTCCTGCGAGGCCATGTCGTCGAAGCGTCCGTCGGCGACCGCGAGCGTCTTCCGCGCCTCTTCAGTTTTGCCCGCTCCTTGCTGCGCCATAGCCAGCACGTAGCGAGCCGGGATTTGCACATTGTAGTTCTCGTTCTTTGAAAGGGCCGTGCTGGCACACTCCATGGCCGAGGCAAAGCGCTCGTTGCGGTAATCCGCAAGGCTCTTGGCCAGCATGCCCCACGGTAAGACCCAGTGCTGTTTGTCCGCGATGGCTTTCTCCGCCAGTCTGCTCGCCTGATCGAGGGCAGTTCCTGTGGCCGGCGCAAGCAGGCAAGCCTGGGAGGTGCGCTGGGCCATCTCGGGCAGATCACTCGTAAGGAAGCGCTCAAGCATGGCCCGGCGATGTCGCTCGTAGCCCTCCCGGTCCCCGGCCCGGAGTAACAACGGCGCCAGACGATAGGCTTTCCAGTGATTCTCTTTATTGAGCTCAACGGATTGGCCCAGGTGCTCGGCCGCTTCCTCCCAGAGGTGTTCCCGGATGTACGGTTCATAGAGCTGCGCATGGGCGGCGGCCAGGCGATCGACGAGCGTGGCGTCCTTGGGATGGGCGGCGCTCACCTCGTACAGTCGTTTCAGGCCGGCTTGCCATTTCTGATCGGCCTCGGCTAGCCGTCCTTGTTTCCAGTGCAGGCTGCCAAAGGCCATTTGTATCTCGGCAAGCTCCGCCTGAAATTCGGACTTATCGGGATGGTCGCGGACCAACGCCTCGCCCACGGCCAGGGCTTGCGTCATGGTCTGCACGGCCTCGTCCGCCTGGCCCTGATCAACCTGAACTAGTCCGATGGCATACTGGCCGTTCGCCAGGTCCGCTCGGAGCTGGGCCTTCAGCACTGCCTCGGTAGCCTGCTGTTTCGGTCCCTCCACGGACTTCGATGCGATGATCGGAACGAGGGCGCGATCGGGCGGCATTTTCTCCAGCTTGGCGACAAGATCGCGAAAGTCTTGCCGCGACCGCAGCGAGGCAAGCTCGCGAGCCGTGTGCAAGCGCCCAACATCGCGGAAGCCAGCAGCGACGGCCTGTTGGAGGTCAGCCATCGCCTGGTCCTCCTCCCGCTTCTTCTTGGTAAGCTCCTCCCCATTGGACGAGAGCCCCATCTGACTAGTCCAGAGCACCGCAGAGGCGCGGACGCAGGCCCGTGTAAACAAGTTGTCCGCACCGTTGCGCGGAATCGCGGTGATGACCTCACGGGCCTGTTTCAGCGTGGCCTGGGCTTCCGCAGTCTTGCCAGCGTTCTGCTGGTACGCCGCGAGCGTTCGCAGTTTGCTGATGAGGCGTGTATGAACCACGGGGACGGCCGGGTTGTCGCGCGCCATCCGACGCAGGTGTTCGATCCCCTCTCGGAGGGCAGCCATTCCTTCGTTGGGACGCTGCAATTGCGCATAAGTAGCTGCTATCATCGCGTAATTGTTTTCCAGGTCAGTGCCGTACTCAACCACATGCGGCATGAGAGCGCAGGCTGTGCGATTGTAGGCGTTGGACCGTAGCAATAAGGCCAATTTCTCTTCTTCACGTCCCCGTCCCAGTCGGATAGCGATATTATGAAGCGATTCGCCCAAGGCGTGGTGAAAGGCGGGATCGTTCGGGTGGGACTGAACCAGTTCCTGGCGGAGGTCGAGACACCTTAGGTACGAACGCAGCCCGTTTGCGCCGCGCCCGCTTTGCGTCTGCATCACACCTAGGCCGTTGTACGCTTTGGCAAGGGCTCTCTTGTTGTCGTCGGTCGGGTTGGCGCTCAACAGCTCCTCGCGAACCTCGGCCGCCCGCTGATAGCCCTTACAGGACTCTTCGTTGTTGGTGTCCCAGTACAGATGGCCCAGGGCGTACCAGGCGTCGCCAAGCCCTTCCTTCAAGCGGAGGTCGTTGGGATTGTCGCGGACAGCAGCCTCGTAGGCGGCGATCGCGCCATCCAGCGAACGCCGCGCCGGGGCCTCCAGGCCGAGGTCGGTGTCGATCACGCCCAGGCGAAGCTGTGCTGCGGCCAGTTCCGCGCGGAGGGCTGGATCGTCGCTGCGCTCGCGGACGAATTCCTCGTAGAAACTGCGGGCCGACTGGAGCAAATCGTGGCGCAGCGGTTGTAAGCCGGGGACGGTCAACAGCTGGCTCTCGCTGATTTTCGTAAAGGACTCGTCTACCGCCCGGAGGGCGCGTCCGAAATTAACTTCCGCTTCTCGGCGTGCGGCATCGGCCTGCCGGCGCTGCTCGGCTTCTCGCTCCTGCGCCCTCTCGGCCTCGATGCGGGCCTCGCTCTCTTGCTTGGCTAACTTCTGGAAGTAGAGCGCCGACCCCGTGGAGACGAGTGCAAGCGCCGCGAGCAAGACAACCAGGCCCGCCGTCAAGCTCGCCACGGCCGGATTGCGGCGGCACCAACGCCACAACCGCTCCGTCCGACTCACCGGCCGCGCCTGGATAGGCTCCCGGTTCAGCCAGCGGCGTAGGTCCTCGGATAGGGCCCGTGAAGTGGCGTAACGCCGCCCCGGCTCCTTGGCCATTGCCTTGAGGGTAATGGTCTCCAGGTCGCGTGGGATGCGGTCATTGATGCCGCGAGGCGACCGTGGGTCGTCGTGCAGCACCTGGTGCAACAGCATCCTCTGCGTCCCGCGAAATGGTAATTCCCCCGTCAGCATCTGGTAAAGCACGACACCCAAACTGTACACGTCGCTACGGCCGTCCACGGTGTGCGCCTCGCCGCGGGCTTGTTCGGGACTCATGTACGCCGGCGTCCCCAGCACCTGACCCTCGATCGTCATCGCGATCTCACCGGCGTCCCGCTTCGCCAGCGGAGCGGCCACACCGAAAGCGTAGGTACGGTTTACTACATGGCTCCGGAGGTGTCCCGCGGCCGATACGGCAAGGAGGTGGATCAGTACGCACTGGGCGTCATCCTCTACCAGATGCTCACGGGCCGGCTTCCCTTCGACGGCGAGAGCCCGGGCGAGATCCTCATGAAACACCTGGTCGGCGAGCCGGACCTGACCATGCTCGCCGAGCCGTACCGCTCGGTGGTGGCCCGGCTGCTAGCCAAGGATCCGCTGCGACGGTTCCCCTCGGTTGGGGAGGCGCTCAACCAGCTGCTCGACCAGATATCCGCCGCCGCCCAAGCCAGCCCCGATCCCGCTCCGACTCAATCCCATCCCGGGCCTGACCCGCGCGAGCCGGCCGACGAGGAGCCGGCCGACGAGAATCCCCATGACGATTCCCCCTGGTCCGGCCGGAAGCTCGGGGCTTTTTTGGCCATGTTCGGGCGGAAATCCTGGACCAAACGCGAGCAGCCTGGCTCGGAGCAGCCTCAGGAAGCCGACCCCGACAAGGCCGATCTGATCAAAATCCTGGTCGAGAATGGGATCACTGTGGCCGAGGAGATTGCCAAGGTGTTCCAAACATTGGGCGAGGGGTCCGAACACGACTGGCTCGCCAAAGCCAAAGCGGTGCGAATGCTGGCCGAAAACGGCAAGCAAGCGACCGACATCATCACGTTGCTGAACGCCTTGCGGAAGCGTCCCGGCCAGGACCTATCACCCAAGATCCACGCACTCCAGATCCTTCTCGATCATGGGATCGAGGACGGCAACGACATTAGCCGGGTGTTGCGCGCCCTGGATGATAGCGCGGGCAAAGACTTGTCCGGCAATGTCACGGCGGTGAAGATCCTGGTTGAAAATGGGATCGAGGGAAGCGAAGACATCGAGCGCATTCTCGAGGCTCTAGGGGAATATCCCACCGTTGACCTGTCCGTCAAGCTCACGCTGCTGCGACCCTTGATTGAGAATGGGATCCACGAGAGCAAGGACATTACCAGGATCCTGCACGCGGTGGGCAAGCATCCCGGACAGGATCAGTCGGCCAAGATCCGGGCGGTGCAAGTCCTGGTCGAGAATGGCATGGACGACAGCGAGGACATTGCGCGGGTGTTAAGCGCCCTGGCCAGGTGTCCGGGACCGAACCTGGCCGGCGAGGTCCGTGCTATCGAGAGCATGGTGGAAAACAGCATGGACGCGGAAGCCATCGCGCGGGTGCTGCGCGTTCTGGCAAAGTGCCCAGAGGATGACCTGGCGAGCAGGGTGCAAGCTGTGCGGAGCATGGCGTCGGAGGGGATGGAGGTCGAGGACATCGAACGATCGATTCAGGCCCACTGAAAACACGCCCGACCTGTGAGGCCGGTGGTGGGGCCAACGCCTAACCGCAGCTGAGGCTTGGGCGGCTATTGCGAGAAAGAAGTCTCTACCCCTGGTTCAAATCCAGTCGCCCCGAGTTGAAAAGACGATAGCATGTCCTGCATGATTCTCGCACTTCACAATCCAGAGTGGGCAGCAGAATTTGAGGCGCTCCGAGATGTTTACACAAGTGCACTTGGCAAGCTTATTCTGCGAATCGAACATGTTGGCAGCACCGCAGTGCCAAACCTAATGGCAAAGCCGATCCTCGATATCGACATCGTGATGCCGAGCTACGAAGTGTTTCCAGAGATCATCGCCCACCTGAAAAGACTTGGCTACTCGCACAATGGAGATCAGGGAATCCGAGATCGCGAGGTATTCAAGCCGCTGGACAATACGGCACCTTTCACGTCACAACCACGGAAGTGGATGACGCATCATCTATACGTATGCCCGGCCAACAGTCTCGAGTTGCGTCGCCACCTCATCTTTCGCGATGCCCTTCGCGCCCATGACAATTTGCGGCAAGAGTATGAGAAGCGAAAACTTGACATCGCGGAACGATCGGTCGGCGACCGCAAGGTTTACGCGCAAATCAAGGAAATCGCGTGTCGCGATTTCATCGAGAGTGTGCTGGCTGCGTGGAGTCCGTCATGATGTCAAAGCCTCTTCGGCCTGTGGCGGGTTGAACGGCTGGAGTGCGACGCGGGAGCGCGACAACGCTCGCCGGCCCGCGTCGCTGTGTGGCAGCCGTGACAAGTGTCACATTTTCGGCTTCGCCGCGTGGCAACACGAGCCGGCGCTTTGAGGAAGCGACGCGTATTCGTACGGGCGGCGTCACCAGACGCCCGTCTCGTTGCGTCCCTTGGGGGCGCGGTCTAGCCATTGGTACATGCCCCAGAGGACGTCCAGTCCGATCATTGGGGCTTCTTCCGATTCTTGTTTTCCGCCCGCTCGCGAATACGATTCAGCCAGTGCTCCCAGCCTTTGGGCATGCCGTCGCGATGTTCGGGCAGGATCGTTCCGATGCCGCGATGGAGGAACACAAGGCGCGTCATGCCCCCCTCTGCCTTCAAACGATATTGCAGATGATTGACTGCCGGATATGACATCATCAACGGCCCGCAAATCTCTAGCAGCGTCGGCGGCTTGATTACCTGCACATGGCCCCAAAGGTGGCCGGAATTATTTTCCAAATCGCGGTACCAGCGTCCGCCAGGCCACGGCTCAATTTTCATTGGGAACGGCCTACCGCCGGGCATCTGCCCTTCCGGACCAAGCTCGTCCAGCATGGCCTCGAAGGCGATCTCGATCGGTGCCGAAATCTCGATCTCCTTGGAGATCTCCAAAGATTCGAACGACGGTCGTTGACTGTCCGATTTCATCGTCATCCTTTCCGGGGTTTGAGGGGCGTAGGCGATTCCGTTTGTTCACGCGCACGGCGCTCCGCGCGCACCTTGATGCGGTCGAGCTGATGGCTCCAGAGCGCTTCAAAGGCCTTTACCCAGTCATGCACGGTTTTCAGCTTCTCCGCTTCCAGGTTGTACACGCGCTGTTTGCCTTGCTTGGTCACAGCGACCACTCCGACCTTGCGCAGCACGCCAAGATGCTTCGAGACAGCCGGCTGTGGAAGCCCCAGCGTTTCAACCAGGACTCCAACAGTCAAGGCCCCGCGCTGCGCAAGTAGTTCGAGAATCTGTCGCCGTCGAAGTTCGGCGATGGCGTTGAATACATCGGCTGTAGTCGGCGCACGTGGCATGCTTCTATTATATTCCCATAACGGAATATGTCAAGCACAGACGCGGGATGTGCTTTGCCTGACCGCGTTTCAATGATTCCAATGGGAGTAAGAGTCGGCGAGTCGGGACGGCTGATAAGCTGGCAAGCGCTCCACGGTCTCATAGATCGCCAGAGGGAGCAGCCAACTGCTCCAGGCCGCGAAGACGTAAGCATGCTCGGGAGTCGGTACCCCGACCAGCCCCGCCGTCCCCGAGATCAGACGAAGGGCCACCGCCGAACAGATTAAGACATAAGAGCGGAGCATCCAGCGACGGTGCTGGGCGTAGTTGCGGCGGCACGCGTGAACGACGCCGATGATTGCACAACTCGCTGTCGCCGCCGACAGCAAGAGAAAGCTCAGCCCCGCCGGCCAACCCCCAAAGGCGCGCCGGGACATCACGACGCTGCTCGGAAGCACGAAGAACAGCAGAACGGCGACCTGAACGCGACCCAACCAGCGGTGCCAGCCGCCGTAACGACGGCGAACGTATTCATTCAGCAGGATCAACCCGTTGAACAGCACGAACGGAGCGGAAAGGATGTGCATGTAGAACGCGGCCCGATACGCGCCCCTGAAAGTCGCCTCACGGCCTTGCAGGAAGAGCGAATTGAAATTGGGCGGGAAGTAGTCGGAGTAATTGCCCAAAATCACGGCCAGCACGCGCAGAATCAGCACGACCGCGAGCCATCGCAGGACTGTCGTTAGAACTCTAAACATCACCGCGGTGCTCAATCCAAACCGACCGGTTCGCTGCCAGCGATGGTGATCGCGGCGGCCAATCCCTTTGCATCGATCGAGGAGTTGAGGAATCGAACCGAGCCATCGGCTATTGCGGCGTTCATTCCGGCAGAATGTCCGCCGAACGGCCGGTTGTCCCCGTGCAGAGGCAAGTCGGCAGGATCGAATCCTCGCAAAGTCGATGTTCCACCGCGCGCCCAAGGTCCGAGGCCGACGCGCGTTTCCATAAGGGCGATCGTATTCGAGGCGCCATCTTCGATCATCGTCACCGAAGTCGGGCGGTCATAGCCCATGAAGCCGTTGCCGGCAGCGCCTGCCGGTTGCCCGGCGGCATCGGGTCCGATGCCGGACATCGCCACGTAATGAGTCACCGCGTCTACTGCCACCCCTTCCTTCGACGCGGGACAGAGGAATATCTTGATCCTCGTTTGGGCTGCCGAGAGGTTCCCAGCGTATCCCTTTTCCAGGTCGAATTGCCCGTACAAAGAAGCCTGTTCGATGTACGGCAAAAGTTGGACCATCCAACTGAGTCGCTCTTCGGGTACTGTTCCCGGCCCAAAACAACCGGGAGGGAAGAGCCGTTGAGTGGGCGAATCCGGCTGACCTGTTGGCGGATACGCAGCCGGTCTCCCCGTTGACTCGAAGTTGTACATTGCGAGCATGAGTTGCTTGAGATGGTTTTGACATTGAGCGCGTTCGGCAGGCTCACGAACTCGACGGACCGCCGGGAGCAGAAGGGCGATCAAGACTCCAATGATGGCGAGGACGACGAGCAATTCCGTAAGGGTAAATCCATTGCGTCTAGAGCGAGACATGGATGGTCCTCGATGCACGAATTGTGTCGTTGCACACGTTGATATTATCCGAACCATCGCGCGCATGCGAGCGAATTCTCCCGATGCTTGCCCCACTAGGAGTTGATCGTCCCCAGTTGGAGGATGGGCCAAGGGACAAGGCCCACCACACGCCGCTGGTTGGCCTCGTCCCTCGGCCCACTCTTCAGATACTGCGTTTCCAACCACGGCGGCGTATCTGATTCACACTGCAATAGCCCTTTTCACGGTCGAGATAGACGCGCCAGCGCCGCCTTCGCCTCGCGCGTCTGCCGAGCGCCCGGCGCGCCCTGGGCGATCGTCTTCAAGATCTGTCTCGCTTCCGAGCTTCCGATGCGCTCCAGCACCTCCACGGCGCGCAAATGACGGAGCGTTTCCGCCGATCGTACTCGCCCCGGATCGACAAGCAGAGCCTCGACTCGCTGGCGGAGTTCCACGGATGGATTGCCTTGGAGGGCGGCTTGCAATGCCGCTTGAACTTGATCGCCGAGCGCGGCAAGCTCGGCGGAGGCCGCCTCGCGGCGCGAAAACTCGTCACTGTCGAGATCGGCGATCCGTTGTTTGATCTTGTCCGCCGGCACGGCCGAGGCGGGACGCAGACGAGCGCGAAAGAGATTCACCGCTCGTTCGGGCACGGCGCACAATCCCCAGATGGCGGCGTGGGCCTTGCGGGCATCCTCGGCTGCCAGATCGCTCCACCAGCGTTCGACTTGCCCGGCGTTGGATTTCTCGACTGGCCGCGGTGCGTGACCGCCGGATGTCGCGTCCCAGAGCAGAATCGTGCTGTCGGTGTGTCCGCTGGCGAGCACGCGCGAGTCGGGCGAGAACACCAGGCAGTTCACCCGAGCGCTACATCCCGTGCGCGACAGCAGCTCTGCGCCGGTGGCGAGATCCCAGAGTTGAATGGTCTTGTCTCCCCGCACCGTAGCCAGCGTGCGGCCGTCCGGCGCGAAGGCGACGTGCTCGAAGCGATATTCCCAGCCAGTCTTGCCCGGCGCGATCGTCAGCCGTTCTTTCCCCGTCGCCAACTCCCAAAGGTGCAGGGTGTGTTTGTCGGATGTGAACGCTTCAAAGCCGCGTAATTTGCCGGTGGCCGTGACCAGCGTCCGACCATCCGGCGCGAACGCCTGGACGTAGCCGTAGCTATCCGGTTGCGGCAGGGGCAAGAATTGCCGCCCCTTGGTTACATCGCGCAAGACCACGGTGGCAGGGCCGGACGGCTGAGGCGCCCCGCTGCTGGACATCGAGTCCACCATGCCGCCCGCTCCGGCGGGGTCCGTGCCGATGCAGCTTAAAACGAGCTTCGCATCCGGGGAGAATATCCGGAGGCCAAAACCCGAGGAATCGGCACGGCGGACCAGCGCCTCTCCCGTGGCCAGATCCCAGACATCGAACAGAGCACGCTCGCGCCGGCCGGTCGCGCTCCACGATGCAGCCGTCCGGCCGTCGGTCGCCAGACCGAGCGACAAAACGTGATACGCCAGCTGGCGCTGCTCCTGAGTTTGTTTGTCGATGACGAAGCGACGGCGCTCTTCGCCCGTATCCAAATCGTGCAGGCGGAGGCAGCCATCGGCGCCGCCGGACAGGACCGTCTTGCCATCGGGCGCGATGGCGAGGGCGTGAACGCCCCAGCGATGGCCGGTCAGGGGGCGGCGCAGACGGGCGGCGGCGATGTCCCATACCCGTAGGGTGCCATCGTCCGCTCCGGAGATGAGCGACCGGCCGTCGGGCGTGAAGGACAGCGCCGTGACCGTCCCCGTGTGGCCTGTTTCCTCGAAGAGTTGTTTGCCCGTCGCCGTGTCCCACAGCCGAACCAGCGGTTCGGGGCTGCTGGTCAGGAGCGTCTTGCCGTCCGGCGCGAACATGAGATGCCAAGCCGCACGACTCGGAACCTTGAACCGTTTGGTCCGCTGGACGGTCCCAACGTCCCACAAGGAAATCGTCACCCCGTCGGTCTCGGCTTCGGTCGATTCGGTGGCCAGGATCTTGCCATCCGGGGAGAAAGCCAGTCCATTGTCATGCTTGCTGCGCCCACTGGGGAGGGTGCAACGCTGCCGTCCGGTTTCCGTATCCCAGAGGGTATCGCCTTCTCCGGGTTTGGAATCCAGCCGCGGAGGAGCTACGGCCAGGGTGGCGCCGTCCGGAGACAGACAGGCGACTCGCCCTTCGGGCAGCGGCAAGTCGAAGGATTTGCGTAGCTCTCTTCGGGCCACGTCCCAACGACAGACCCGGTTGCCGTAGCATGCGGTAACGAGCGTGCGGCCGTCCGCCGTGAAGACCGCGCTGTGAACGAAGCTCGAACCGGGGCCGCGCAAGACGGAAACCGGTTTTCCGGTCTTCGTGTCCCAGAGGCGAACCGAGTTACGTCCGTCCGCCGGGGAGACGAACTGTTTGCCGTCCGGGGAGAAAGCGAGGACCCTGATCATATTCCCGCAATTCTGGGGAAGACGATGGAGGATCTTGCCGGTGGCCACATCCAGCAGACAAAGCGCTTGTTGGTCCCATGCCACATAAAAATCGACGGTGGCGAGCACCTTGCCGTCGGGCGAAAAGAGCCCCTCCTTAAAGTGTCCCTCAATCTCGCGGAATAGTTCTCCCGTGGCCAGGTTCCACAGGCGGATGCTGCCGTCACACGTCGCTAACCATTTACCGTCGCGGGAAAACGCCGTGGGCATCCACCAGGACGTACCATGATCGTGCCGGAAGCGCAGCGTTCCCAGGCGGCGGATGGCGCCCGACGGGAGCGCGTCGCCGTCGCGGGCCGTACGAGCAACTTGGTCTTCGGCCGGCTTCGGCGCCACCGGCTTTTGAGCAACGGCTTGTGGGCCACTTTCCTGCTTCGCCTGCACGATTTTGTCTGCCCAGACATGCACCGCCAGTGCGCCCGCGCCTGCGGAAAGCGCTACGATCGCAAGAGTCATCATTAGGGCGAGCTTCAGCTTGGCGGCCGACATCGCTTTCAACCCTCCCTCGGCGAGCAGAACAACCTGTGCGCAAATTTCACTTTCGAGCGCTCGACCACCCGCCACAAAGGCCAAAGCCGCCTTCAACGTGTGGCGGGACAGTTCGCTCGACACTGTGGCGGATGCGGCCTGGGCTAGCAAATCCGACGCCAACGCCGCACCTGATAGTGCCAAACCGCGCCGGACGAGACGTTTCTGGAACAGCGACCGCGCGCGGGCCAGACGGCTGCGCACGGTCCCCAGCGGACAGCCGAGATGACGGGCGGCCTCTTCCTGCGTCTGTCCCTCCAGGTAGCAGAGCACGAGGACCGCGCGATATTTCGCGGGCAAGCACCGCAACTCCTCATCGAGAACCGCTTGCACTTCGCTCCACGCTGCTTCCAAAGTAGGCTCGGCGCGGCGCAGGCTTGCTGCCTGATGTTCATGAGCCTGCCGGCGCCGCGCTTGTGCCTTGGCCCGCACAGCAAGGCGATAGGCCACGCCGTGCAGCCAGCTGCCCACCGCATCGCGCTTGCGGATCATTCCCCCTTTGCGGGCCAGCAGCAGAAATGCGGCCTGGAAAACATCCTCGGCGTCCTGGATGCGCCCGAGAACCCGACGGCAGACGTGCAGCACCATCGGGCCGTGCCGTCGCAGCAAGGCGGCGAACGCCGCTTCTTCCCGCTGGTTGACGAACCGATCGAGCAATTGCCCATCCGACAAACCCGCCAGCGTGCCGGCATCGCCCCAGGCGCACAGATATTCGACAACTTCTCGGATCGACGGGGTGGCCATAGGCACGATCCTCTTTCCAAGATGCACTCATGGATAATAGTGCAGGCTCCCCGGTGGAACTATCCACGTTCTCGTTTGGATTTCGCAAGCAAGAAGAACACACCGCCAAGGACGCGAAGGACGCAAAGGACAAAAAAGAACGGCAAGGACATCAAGTCGAGTCAAACTCTTTTGGTCCTTTTTTGTCCTTCGCGTCCTTCACGTCCTTGGCGTCTTGGCGGTCATATTCATGGCTTCGTCACGGCGCCATCGCGGCGGCGGAGGTTGCCCCATTGCATGTCGAATGGAGGATCGTCGTTGATGGGGAACTTGGCCGCCAGTTTTTCGTCGAGGTCGATCCCCAAGCCGGGTTTGTCGTTGGCCCAGTAGTATCCGTCCTTGAGCGTTGGACAACCGGGGAACACGTCCTGTTCCGCCTGCGTGAAGTCGCGCGCCTCCTGAATGCCGAAATTGTGAGCCGCCAGGTCGAGATGGACATTGGCGGCGTGGCCGACAGGCGAGACATCACCGGGTCCGTGCCAGGCCGTGCGGACGGCGAAGAATTCACAGAGGGACGCGATTTTGCGGGCCATCGATAAGCCGCCCACCTGCGAGATGTGGATGCGGATAAAATCGATCAACCGGCCCGTTACCAGCGGCAGCCATTCATTGGGGTTATTGAAGAGTTCTCCCATCGCGATAGGAGTCGTTGTCTGCTGGCGCAAGTGCGTGAAGTAGCCGACATCCTCCGGACTGAACGGATCTTCGAGGAAGAACAAGCGATAGGGTTCGAGATCCTTGGCCAATCGCATCGCGAGGATCGGCGGCACCCGCTCGTGCATATCGTGCAGTAGTTCGACCTCGTCGCCGAGCTGCTTGCGGAGATGCTCGAAGAGGCGCGGCACCGTGCGTGCGTAGTAGCTCGGCTCCCACGTTTGCGGGCGATTGTTGACGGGAGCGTTGGACTTGCCGGGCCGAATGGTGCTGCCGTAGGTTGCGTAGCCGGGGACGGCGACCTGGGCGCGGACGTAGCGGTAGCCGGCCTCCATAAATCGCCGGACGTTCTTCTCGACCTCCTGAGGCGTGGCGCCGCTGGCGTGGCGATACACATCGACGGCCTTGCGACACTTGCCGCCGAGCAGTTGATACACCGGCATGCCGGCCCGCTTGCCGAGAATGTCCCACAGGGCCATGTCCACGCCGCTGATGGCGTTGCCCAGCACGGGGCCGTTGCGCCAGTACGACGACACGAAGGACGATTGCCAGATGTCTTCGATTTGCAGCGGATCCTTGCCGATGAGGAAGGGCTTAAGGTACTTGTCCACGGCGGTCTCGACGACGCGGGGCCGCTGTGTGAAGGTGGCGCACCCGAGTCCGTACAGGCCCGGCTCACTGGTCATGACTTTGACAACGACCAGACGAATTCGCGCCGGCGCGGTGAGGATGGTTTTGACATCGGTGATTTTCAGCGATGACAATGCCTTGTCAGCGAGCGCGGGAGGCGGAGGATTGGGGGCGGGTTGTTCGGATGAGCCAAGCGATTTCGCCAAGAGCCAAGGCAGGCCGACGGCACCAGCGCCAAGACCGGTCCAGGTAAGCAAATCGCGTCGATGCATGGGAGAGTTCCTTAAGGAGCCGAGTTCGCCGCGAAGGGAAACGCTCGATCGCGGCCACGTCGGGTAACGATAGCCTTACTCCAGAGCGCGAGGAACCACCTGTCAAGGATTCCTTGGCCTGCTGTCTTTATCCGCACGAAGGCAGCAAGGGTAAAGAGATAGCGGCACGTCTGCCGAGCTTGTTTCGTGGAGGATTTTCGAGGATTCTCGAAGATGCGGAAAAGTGTCGCCAAAGCTAAACTCCACGGAATCGCTGGATGCCGCCCAATCGATTCGATCAGGCCAGCCGTTACGCTGCTAAACTGGACGCTGTCGGCTTCCTCTGCTGGCTCTTACGCGAGGACGCGACCGAACTGCGTTTCCGCACCTGGCTGGATACGCGGACGCTGCCGTTCCCCGGCGAGCCGGAGCGAACGTGCGACACGGTCGCCTGGTTGGCCGACCCCGACCCTGCCGTCGAATGGGCCGTTCCGGTTGAGTTTTTGTTGGAACCAACGAGCGAGATGTTCGGCCGGATGCTGGTGTACCTGGGTCAATTGTGGCTGGAGAAACGGCCAACCGAAGCTGGAAAAGAGCGGTTTTCGGTGGGCGCGGTCGTGGTCAACCTGACCGGCCGCGGTCGCACCTCCATCACCATGAGCTTGCGGCGAACAGGGATACGCACCAGTTTGGAAGTGGCGGAGCGAAACCTGTGCGATGAGGATGCGGCCGGTGTTCTAGAGGCGATTGCGGAGGGTAGAGCATCTGGTTGCCTTTTTCCGTGGATACCGCTGATGCGGGGTGGCGACGAAGCGGGTATCATTCAGCGCTGGATCGAATTGGCGAGTCAGGAGCCGGACTCGCGCCGGCGCGGAGACTACGGCGGTCTGGCTCTGGTGTTCGCTGAGGCAGCCAAACGACTGTCGGTGTGGAAAGAAGCATTAAAGGAGTGGAACGTGATCGAATCGCAGCAAGTTCAGGAATGGATGGCGATGGGTGAAGCTAAAGGCGAAGCGAGGGGAGAAGCCAAGGGCGAGGCCCGCGGTGAAATCAAAGGCGTGATCAGCTCCTTACTCGATGTGTTGGCAGCACGTTTTCCGCCGGGAGCGCCAGCTGAATTAACTACCGCAATTCACGCGAGCACTGACTGCAATCAAGTGCGAGGTTGGCTCCGTAGCGCCGTGACAGCGGATTCTTTGGATGCTTTCCGTCAAGCGGCCGGGTTGTGAGGGCATGAATGTGATCGAATCTCAGCAAGTTTTGGAATGGATGGCGATGGGCGAAGCTAGAGGAGAAGCTGAGGCCATGGTCCGTGGAGAAATCAAGTTTTTGCTTCGGGCGTTGGCATCACGATTTCCACCAGGGGCACCATCCGACTTGGAGACGGCCATCCGCGCCGCTACCAATGAGGAACAAGTACTAAATTGGTTCGATCTAGCAATCAAGGCGAAATCCCTCCAAGAATTCCGCCAAGCCGCCGGATTGTAATTAACGCATTCGCACGCAGGATCGACCGTGGCTGAGACCAACCCCTTGCACATCGCTCTGGATACGCTTCCCAGCATCTCCGCCGCTCGCCTGGAGTTGCTGGAGCGGCTCGGCCTGCGAACCGTCGGCGATCTGCTCTTTCATTTCCCGCGCGCCTATGAGGATCTCACCGATGTTCGCTCGATCGCCGCTCTCTCGGCAGACGGCATCCAAACCGTGCAAGGCGAGGTCGTCGAGATTGAGGGACGCTCGCTGAGCGACGGCCGCACCGTCGTGAGTGTGGTCCTTAGCGATGACGGCAAGAATTGCCTGGAGGGGATGTGGTTCAATCAGTCGTATGCGGCCAAACGATTTCGTTATGGTCAGCGACTCTCCTTCAGCGGTAAGCCGAAGTGGTATCGCGATCACTGGCAGATGAACAATCCGCGCGTGCAGATTCTTGATGGGGATGCTGTTCCGACCGGCGAGGCCCCGGCCCCACCGGTCTCAACGCCGGGCGTGGTCCCGATTTACCCGCTCACCGAAGATCTGCGGCCCGAACAGCTGCGCTCGCTCCTTCGCAAAGCGCTCGATCAATATGCGTCGCGTCTTGTTGATATGTTGCCGGCCGGTCTACGTCAGAAACATGATTGGCCGACCTCTGATCGGGCGCTGCGCGATGTTCACTTCCCACTCACCCAGTCGGCGGCGATGCGCGGGCGGCGACGCTTCGTCTACGAGGAGTTTCTGATTCTCCAATTGGCGCTGGCCCTGAGGCGTCGGGAAGTCCGCGGGGAGGGGCGGGCGCCGGTTTTGACGACCACGCCGGCCATCGACGCGCGGATTCGCCGGCTGTTCCCCTTCCGGCTGACCGCCGATCAAGACCGGGCCGTCGCCGAAATCTGCCGCGATCTCGCCGCGGACAAGCCGATGCAGCGTCTCTTGCAGGCCGATGTCGGTGCCGGCAAGACGGCTGTGGCCGTGTACGCTCTACTTGTGACTGTGGCCAATAAGCATCAAGCCGCCTTGATGGCGCCGACGGAGGTGCTGGCGCGGCAGCATGCTCGCACCCTCGATCGCTACCTTGCTCATAGTCGTGTTCGCCGCCTGCTCCTCACGGGCGCGCTGACCTCGGCCGAGCGGCGCGACGCTCTCGCCGCATTGGCCGCCGGCGACATCGATCTCGTCGTGGGCACGCAAGCCCTGGTGCAAGAGGACGTGCGCTTCGCGCGGCTGGGACTGGTCATTATCGATGAGCAGCATAAGTTCGGCGTCCATCAGCGCGCCCGTTTCCGCCGTCGCCACAACTCTGAGTTCCAAGTTCCTAGTGCTGAGCCACCCCCCCCTCAACTCAGAACTCAGAACTCAGAACTCGGAACTCCGCACTACCTGGTCATGACGGCCACGCCGATTCCGCGCACCGTGGCGCTGACGGTGTTCGGCGATTTGGACGTTTCGATCATCCGCCAATTGCCGCCGGGCCGACAACCCGTAGCCACGCGCTGGGAGCCGGCCAGTCAGCGGCAGCGCGTCTACGCACGCTTGCGCGAGGGAATGGCGCAGGGCCGGCAAGGTTACATCGTCTGCCCGTTGGTTGAGGAATCGGCCACGCTCGATGTGAAGGCGGCGACGCAAACACATGTGGAATTGCGCGACGGGCCTTTCCGCGAATTCCGCGTCGGTCTACTGCATGGCCGGCAGGATGAAGAGGCCAAAGCGGCGGTAATGGACCGTTTCCGCAAGCACGAGTTGGATCTGCTGGTGTGTACCTCGGTCATCGAGGTCGGCGTGGATGTGCCCAATGCGACCCTATTGGTGATCGAGCATGCGGAGCGATTCGGTCTGTCGCAGCTGCACCAGTTGCGGGGGAGGGTTTGTCGAGGCCCCGTGGCGGGGGAGTGTGTTCTCTTCGCCGAGCCACCCAATGATGACGGACGCCAGCGGCTTCGTGCCTTCCTGCGCACGACGGACGGCTTCGCGCTCGCCGAGGAGGATATGAAACTACGCGGTACCGGCGAGTTCTTCGGCGCACGCCAACATGGTCTGGGGGAGCTGCGTCTCGGCAATTTGATCGCGGATGCCGATTTGCTCCGTCTGGCGCGCAAGGACGCTTTCGCGCTGGTGGCCGAGGATGCTGGACTGCGGCGGCCGGAGCATGCGTTGCTGCGCGCGGCCGTGTTGGAGAGATACGGAAAAACGCTGGATCTGGCGGAGATTGGTTAATCGCTATCCTAGCGCGGGTGGTCCTACCACGTCATGCACTTTGCCCAGCAAGCGCTGCAAATCGTCGAGGTCATCTTCTGACAGCTTGCTGAGCAGATTGCAAATACTGCCAATGCGAGCGGACTGATAGTCCTGGAAGGCGGCCATGCCTTCGGGCGTCAAAGCGACGTCAATCTTGCGCTTATCGTGCGGATTGATGCGGCAGGTGATGTAGGGCCGTTCGCGGGTTTCCAGCGAGCGGATGATGCGCGACATCTGCGCCGGCAAAACCCCCAGCTGCCGCTGGATGTCGCCCACGATCAGCGTCTCGTGATGTTGCAGCAATGACAATGTTAAGAATTCGACTTCTTTGAGATCGCCGCTGCGGCGGCGGCCGCGCGGCGAAACCAGGCAGAAATGGGTGATGAGATCGAAAAGATGCTGGGACAACTCTTGAACCCGCATCTCAGTTCCGGTGGCAACCATGTTGACCTGTCCCTTAGGCGCCCGGCGATAGCACCATGGCCGCGTAGCGGCGTTTCGCAAAACATATCGACGAGTACATATTAACGATAGCTTCAATGTCAACGACATGTCAATCGGAGAAGATGCGTGGTTTTGGCGGAATGCGCGGGAGAAGACGGTTCGCGCCGATGTTGCGGATTATTCCAACGAGGAAAGATGAGGAAAAGAATTTAGCGCGAAAAAAGTCTCTCCCACAATTCCTCGGCATAGCTGCGCCAGAGCGCGACGTTGATGGCCAACAGCGCCAGCAACACAAGGACGGTGCCCGGTTGATCGACTAGAAGAGACCAGCCCGCGTGAAGGAGGCGCTGCCCCAAGGGCCGCTTGCGCATGACCCGCAATTCCTGGCGCAGGAAATCGCAATGGGCCGTCAACAGCTTCATGGCCGAGCTCCAATCGCGGCTGAGGGCCTCGCGTTGGTGCGGCGAAAAACTCTGAAAAACCTTGACGGTGTCCACTTGAGTCAGGGCGAGGACAAGATAGCCAGGTTGGCCGGCCTCACCCAGCATGGGAGGGAAACGCCGAAGCAAGGTGGTGATCTCGTCGAGGAGGCGGATCAGCTCCGGTCCATCCACGGAGCGATTGAGACGACGTTTGGGTGAGCTGAGATATTTGCCCAGGTCGTTCCACAAGCGCCGCAGCTGCCGGGTGCGGGCGATGCGTTGATAAATGCCGCGTTTGGTGCCGATGCCGCGGCGCGCGGAGCCGGATTGGGCTGCATCAAGAAACGGATCGGCCGGCTCCAAAGGCGGAGCCGAGGGTAGCGGAGGAGCGAGGGGGATTGCCATCGGAGGCGCGGCCGGCGGCTCGAGTGTATTCGCAGCTGGAGGCAGCGGGGGAGGCTGTCTTGCCGGCGGCGGAGGCGCGGCCGAGTAGTTCAATACGACCGGAGGCATTGATGGCCGAGCAACAGGGACCGCCGCCGGCGAAGGCGCCTCGGCCGGCGATGGGGTCGCTTTCTCGCGGGGCGAAGCGATCGGCGGTGGGTTCGATAGCCAATCCGGAGCTTTCGGTTGTGGAGGCGTCGGCGCCGGTGCGACAGGCGGCGGGACCGGTGGAACAGGCGTCTCGCCTGTCCGGATACCCGGCGGTGCCGGTGGAACAGGCGTCCCGCCTGTCCGGATGCCCAGCTGAGTATCGTAGGTCTTCTTGGAGGATGGTTCCGTCAGGCACACGAACGCCTGGGCCAGTCGATTCATCGCCTCGGTGGCCTGTTCCGGGTGCATCATCTGATAGCAACGCACGGTATCCAGGCGCTCGTGGACGCGCTCTTCGATCAGTTCCGCGTTGGCCTCGCCTGGTTCCAGGCCCAGCAAGCGGTAATGATCCGGCGGCCACGTTCCCGGCGGCAATCCTAACCAGGAACAGATCAAATCGTGATCCATACCCCACACCCAACCCGGCGGAATCGCCGAGATGAAGAATCTCTCACACATCCTACCGCATCCGGCACCGCCTTGAAAAGAGATTAGCGTCCGTACGCGGAAACGTTCCGAGGGCGCGACGCTTCTACGAAGCGTCGCTAACCGAACAATTTCGGGTTGCCCACAAGCTGGTCAGGCTGGACAGAAACAAAACATTTTCAGCAAATCTTGAGGAAATTCGACTGAAAAATCGAAAAAAGTGAATGCCGCTCTCGGCGTATCCGATACTTCCGTTAGTTGCGGTACACTCTACCGGGGAAATCGTGCGCCCCGGTAATCTTTCATCAAGGCCCGAAGAGGTCCGTCATGTCACGAGCGCGGCGGCTGCTGCTGGTGAGCTTGTTGCTGCTGAGCGGCTGTCGCGGCGGACCCGTGCAGCAGGAGACCGACCGCATCCTCCTCGAAATGGCCAGTCGCCCCTTCGACGTGGCTCCGGCAGATCAGAAAGCGAGGAGTGAGGAGAGGGGGAGTGAGGAGAAGGAGAAGGCGACTGAGGAGAAGGGAAAACAGGCCTCCTCAGTCCTCACTCCTCACTCCTCGCTATCCAAAGAGCCGGAAACAGACATTAAAACCGTTGCCTTCTTGCAGGCGGAACGCACTTTGGAGAAACCAGCGGAGGGTCGGCGGCAGTACGAGCTGAAGATCCCGCCCGGCCTTCCCGGTTCGGAAGCGCCCCCTTTGCCCAATTTCAGAGGCAAGACCCCGGAACAGAGACAGCGGATTATCAAGGAGCTTTTCCCGGAGTTGCCCCCGCCGCCGGAGGAGCCGGTCCCTCAGCCCGGACCAAACGGTCTACCCTACACACTGGCCGACTTGCAAAAACTGGCGACCGAGAACAGCCCGACGCTGCGCCAGGCGGTCTCGGACGTCAAGGCGGCGGAGGGGGCTCTCGTTCAGGCCAAGACCTATCAGAACCCAACGGTCGCGTATCAGGCCGTTCCAACGAACAACAATAGTAACGCGGGCGCCCAGGGCGGCTACATCGACCAGCCGATCCGCATGTGGGGCAAGATGAAACTGAGCATCGCCGCCGCCAAAATGGACCTGGACAACGCGCAACTGGCCCTGCGCCGCGCCCGCTTCGATCTCTCCACGAATGTTCGCAACGCCTATTTCAGCCTCATCGTCGCCCAGGAAACCGTGCGCGTGAACCGGGCGCTTGTCCGCTTCAGCGACGAAATTTATCGCTTGTACACCAGCTTACTCGCGGCCGGCGCCGCCAGCCCTATAGCCGCTTACGAGCCGGCCCCTCTGCGTGCCTCCGCCTACACGGCACGGCTCGCCTACCAGCAATCCATTTATGGCTACATCGCCGCCTGGAAAAAATTGGTTGCAACCCTTGGTATTTCTCACTTGCCGCTGACCGAAGTAGCCGGACGCGTCGATACCAACATTCCTTACTACGATTACGATAAAGTCCTGGCCTACATTCTCGCCAACCATACGGATGTCCTGACTGCCCGAAATGGCGTGGAGAAGGCACAATACAACTTGAAACTGGCTCGAATTACGCCATACCCCGATGTGGATATCATGGGCGCCGTGTGGAAAGAAAGCACGATTGTTCCCTACACCATCTTCTACCAGGCGCAGGTTGCTATCCCGATTCCGATCTGGGACCGGAACAAGGGCAACATCATTTCCGCTCAGGCGGCGCTCATCCGCGCCGTCGCGGAAACGCACCGGGTCGAGAACGACCTGACCAACGCTTTGGCTACGAATTTCGCCAACTACCAAAACAATCTCAAAGCCCTGGATTACTATCGCCGCTGGATCTTACCCGATCAGGTAACCTACTACCGCGGGGCGTTCCAGCGCCGACAGCTGGACCCAAATGTCGCCCCCTTGCCTCCCACGGATTTGGTGACGGCCCAGCAAACGTTGGTGGCCAACGTGCAGAATTACCTCGCCATCCTCGGCTCGCTGTGGACATCGGTGGTGAACGTGGCCGACCTGATTCAGACTCCCGATCTGTTCCAACGCGATCTGGCCGCCAAGTATGAATTGCCCCAGTTGCCCAAGCTGGACCAGCTACCGAACTGGCTGTGCCCGCACCAACGTATGGCGCCCGGTGCGGCCGCTTGCCCGGCCGTCTCAGCCGTGAAACCCCTGCCGGTGCCGGACGGCGGTGCTGCACCGAAGCTGCCGCCCGCCGGCGATCCGGTGTTGCCGGCGCCACGGCAGACCGACGATACGCCGGCGCTGCCGCCGAGCACGGGACAAGCATCGCCCAAAGTGAAGCCGGCGGACCTGACACAGCAACTCGTGGAACCTCCGCCTGAGCTTCCCCTAGGAAGCAAACCGAGCCGCGCACGCAGCGCAGCGGAGTAAGCCGGAGGTGCGGCTTGGACATAGCTCGGATGGGGAGAAACGAGGAACCTTGTCATGGCCGGTAACGTTCGTCTGATGCTGATCCTGCTGCTGGGAGGAGCGCTGGCGGCGTCTCGGCTCCAGGCCCAGACGGCGGCGAGTCCGGCCGCGGCCGATTCCGCGGCAGATTCGGCGGTCATGCCGGAACCCGAATTCCTAAAAACGCTGCCGCATCCACCCGACCAGCCTGCCTCGCTGCTGGCGCCGGCGCCGCCTCTGGGTCCGCCGCCGCCCAATCTGGAACAGCCCTACTTTCGGACCGACCCCTTGCTCGATCCGCCCGCGCTGGGGTTGCCGGGCTGGTTCGGCGACGTGGATATTGGCATCCTCAAGCCGCACCTGGTCAACCAGCTGAGTCTGCCGGTGCCCCTTCCGCTTATCGGGCCGCCGGGAATCCCACCCGGCATTCCGCCCAGCGTGACGCCGAGCACCGGCCAAAACTTCATCACTCCGCCCATGCCAAGTACCCCCGAGTCCGTTACTGTGGGCGTGAACCCTTCACGTCTGAACTGGACCGTTTCGCCCCGGTTCGAGGTGGGTTATCGATTGCCGTCGGGCTTCGGTGGTATTGCCGTTTCTTATCGATTCCTCACCGCCCAGGGATCGGATGGAGTGATCGGCGCGGACGGGCCGGCGACGCTTTCCAGCCGGCTCGTTTACAACATCGGCGACCTGGACTGGGTGAGCCACGAGTACACGCCCTGGCAGTTCTGGCAACTGCGCTGGCGCGTCGGGCTTCGCTATCTCAACTCTTACTTCGATTCGCAGGCCGATGAGCCGGTGGCGGCGGCAGCGGCCGGCAGTATGATCTCCAATCAACGGACCACCAATAGCGTTTGGGCGCTCGGGCCTCACGCCGCGGTGGACCTGCGCCGTCCGCTGAATTTTTGGGGATTGGCAGCCCTCGGATTTCTCGATGTGAGTGAGGGATGGGGCCGCGTGCGGCAAAACTATTTCGTATCCGTGACCTCCGGCTCCAATGGCCTGCCGCAGAGCGCGGAAGCGTCCATCTCGTCGTCGAATGCCGTTCCCGTCGTGACCGCTCGCCTGGGACTCAACTGGCAGCCCCCCGCGTATGCAAATATGAATCTGTTCGCGGGCTACCAACTCGATTATTTCTGGAACACGGGACGCATGGGCAGCTTCACAACCTTCGGCTATTTCTTCGACAGCGGCATCCTCTTACGTGGTGAGTGGAATTTTTGATTCGTTCTCTTGCCGGCCGCTACGGGCGGGTAATGTCGCTTGCTCGCGCTGCTCTCACCAAAATCTAATCAACCGCCCCCACCCTGTTCAGCGACTTGGCCAGTCTCTGTCGCGGCATGGTCTTGCGCGTGAGGAGAACTTCTGATCTGAACAGTCTTCATCCAGACTGGCCAGAATCTGACCGGAGCGATCAGACTTACAACATACACGGCGTTTGTTCACTTCAAGGCTTCTCGTCGAAACTCTCTGATAAGTATGGGCTTTGGCTCCCCTATGGAGACAAGCCACTTTTGGCATCTCTCTTGCTCTAAAATTACCGCTTCCCCCTTCCGGCGTGCTGAAACACCGCCGCCACCAAAACGATAACTTTCTGGTTCTCCGCGACCCGAAAGGAAGCGGAGTTGCGCGCTTTCTTTGAGCCGCAGCTGGAATCGGAGCGTAGGGTCATGGTTCGCAAGCTCATCGAGATTGCCCTACACAACCCGCTGATCGTAATTCTGCTGGCACTGGCGCTGGCGGCGATCGGCGTCTATTCCTTCCTCAACGTTAACGTCGAAGCCTACCCCGATCCGGCGCCGGCCATCGTCGAA